>Ga0315320_10003524_pt1 | contig 12819 bp, 8 predicted proteins | sample M140m21515metaG_FD_203458 | JGI IMG/M metagenome (GOLD analysis project Ga0315320, IMG submission 203458) | Ammonia-oxidizing marine archaeal communities from Monterey Bay, California, United States - M1 40m 21515 | ecosystem: Environmental > Aquatic > Marine > Coastal | place: USA: California...
GAACCAAGGCAACGGACGTGGTAATGGCGGCTTCGGTGGATATAACGAAGGGTACGGAGAAGACATGGGAGAAGACATGGGCGACGATATGGGAGATGACATGTCAGGTGGTTATGGCGGCGGCGGATACGGCGGTAGCAATGGACGACCACCTTCACCCGGAGCACCGGGTGGACCCGGAGCTGGCGGCAGCAATGGACGACCACCTTCGCCAGGAGCACCGGGTGGTCCCGGAGCTGGTGGTAACAATGGTCGACCTCCCTCCCCCGGAGCACCGGGTAGTCCGGGTGGCAACAACGGAAGACCGCCTTCACCTGGAGCTCCAGGTGGACCCGGCGCTGGCTGAGCAGAACTGCTGGCCGAGCTGACTGGGAAGAGGCAACAGAAAACGACTGGGCCGCAGGCAATTTTTCGGTCGTTGCTGTAAGCGATTCCTGTCAAACCAAGATTCCAATCGAATCTCCCACCGCGAGTCGTTTCCGCGAGTCAGGCACCACCATGGTGTCTGCCACTGAATTGACAGTAAGAAGCCACAAGCTTCCAAATTGCGAAACGGCTCTTTCATTAAACATGGAACTCTAATCGTTTGAACGATACAACGCGCCGCCGCGTGGCCATCATTGGCGGAGGCCTCTCTGGACTTTCGACTGCTGCGAAGCTGCATCGTCTTGATCAATCAATTCAGTTGGTCTTATTTGAGAGTGGACCTCGTTTGGGCGGGGTCATCCATACGGAGCAGGTTGGTGAATTTCTGATTGACCACGGTGCGGATATGTTTTCTAAGAAACCGTCCGCAGCAATTGATTTTTGCTGTGAATTAGGACTGGAAGACCAACTGATCGAACCCAAACCGTCAGGTCGTGGAGCCCGCATCGTTCGGAATGGTCAACTAGTACCCATTCCTGAGGGCTTCGTTCTGATGCGAGCGACACAACTGTGGCCGATGCTATGCACGCCGCTACTGAGCCTGCAGGGCAAACTGCGATTCTTACTGGAACGCTGGATTGCACCGCCCAAGGGTGATGAAGACGAATCTGTCTCGTCATTCGTTCAACGAAGAATGGGGCAAGAGGTTCTCGACCGAATCGTTGCCCCACTGTCAGCTGGAATCTACACGGCAGATGTCACCAAGTTAAGCATGCAAACCACCATGCAAGCCATCGCCGGCATGGAAAAACAATATGGATCACTTGCCCGAGCAACAGCGGTCCGACGCCGCAAAGGTGAAGATTCAGTCGAACGTGGCAGCACTGGAGCCCGGTATGGCCAATTCCGGGCATTTCGGAACGGGATGATCGGACTCATCAACGGTATCGCACAATCGTTGCCCGACGATTCGATCAATCTGAATTGCCCAGTCGAGTCGATTCGTTCAAACCGGAATCAGTGGATCGTAACTGAGTCAGGAACAGACCACGAGTTTGACCATGTGGTGGTTGCTGTCCCACCCAAGGCGGCGATCAGCCTATTAGAACCCACGGCACCACTCGCATCAGCCGAGTTGGCCAAGATCGAAGCCGCATCAGCAGCGATCGTGGTGTTAGCAGTATCAGCAAACGACATCAAGCGTCCCGTCAACACTTTTGGTTTTGTTGTTCCTCTTTCTGAAAACCGCAGGATTCTCGCTGGAAGTTTTGCGAGCCATAAATTCAGTGGTCGATCACCGGAAGACCACGTTTTGATCCGCGTTTTCCTGGGGGGTGCGATGCAACCCGAGCTGCTGGAACAATCAGATGAAGAACTTGTCACGATTGTCCGGGAAGAGCTGAGTGAGCTCATTGGACTGAAAGGTAATCCAGTCGTAACTCGCGTCGTCCGCTGGAATGATGCCATGCCCCAATACCATGTTGGGCACGGTGATCGCGTCCGTATCATCGACGAAGAGATTGACAGGATTCCCGGCCTCTCGTTCACCAGCAACGCATTACATGGCGTGGGGATCGCCCCAGTCATCAAGCAGGCTGATCAACTTGCTCGTAAGGTCATCTCGTCATTAAAGGAATCAGGCGACACGTCGGACGGCTAGCGTGTTGGGGGACGACTCGGATTTGAGGCTAAGTGATCGATCGCTCAGCGGGAACCGTATCTTCTCCATGGCATTTCGCATGGCGACGGCATCACGAAAACGTTTTTTGGGACTCGGATCAATCGCCTTACGAATCAATGCAACCAGATCACTGGACAGCCCACGTCGAAGTTTGTTGAAGGCGGGGAGTGACTCGAACGGGTACTCAGGAACCTCTCCAGCCAGAGCACGATAGATCACGAGCCCCAGCGAGAATACATCACTGCGGTAGGAGGGGTGCCCCATTGCCTGCTCAGGAGCCATGTAACCCAGTGTCCCTGAGGCTGAAACGTCGTGAGCTCCCCGCTCGATTCTTGCTAAACCGAAATCGGTCAACTGAATCGATTGCTCGGGAAACAGAATGAAATTCTCGGGCTTGATGTCACGATGCAGAACTCGGTTCTCATGAGCATACGCCACGGCACTGGTCATTTGCACGACATAATCGATGGCGGCAGCACGCGAAATACGCCGACTCAATCGATCGGCCAAACTTTCTTCACCTAGCGGAAAAACGATGACAAAGTGGCCATCAATGAAGCGGGCGTCTTTCAGTGGCAGCACGCAGGAGTGATCCAACTTCGCCATGATCCGGACTTCACGCTGCATATCTTCCAGCGACTGTGAATTGCTGATGTACCGTTCGTCCGGTATTTTCAACGCCACCTTACGATCCTCAATCAGATCGTGCGCGGCAAAAACCGTCGCAAAGCCACCTTCTCCCAAGCGACGCAACAGCCTGTATTTATCCAGACGCCGGCCAACACGAAGGGCAGCTGTTTCTTCACCTTCGGCACAGAAAATCTTCAGGGAGGGAGCCACATGCATCTCATCGATCGCGTAACGAATCAAAACGTCAACTTGAGAGAAACATCCAAATGAAAGGCATCATTTGGTACCAAGAAAAGAAACTGTCTTCTCTTAGCAATATTCTTCTCGCTGACAGTTGGGTTAGATCGTCACACTCGTACCGGTCAGCACAGTTTTTCCGACCGCACACAGAGCTCCTGACCGCAAACACAATTCGCCAAACGGCAAAGTCGTCACAGTTTAACGCTCAACGACTTCCTGCAACCAAACGTGCGGAGCCAATTCCGCAACGACGTTCCTATTTGCCAAGCGCACCCAGTTTTTCAGATGCACCCATTTCATCCGCCGTACCAAGTTTTTCTGCCACACCAAGACGTCGAAAAAGCAGCAGTCGCATGTCAGCGACCTCTGCCCCAGCAACCTCCCGGGCCCGCAACGTAAGCTTTGTCTTACCTGGCTCGAGTTGCACGACGCCAAGCGTCATCGGCTGCCAATCACGCACATAACCCTCAACGCGTTTAAAACGATCCTCGGCGGCTCCAATCAAAGGGACCTCATTGGCAACTTCAATTGTTTTCTCAATTTTTTCATCACCAATCGAGAGCTCAATTTTCGATCCGACATCGGCTTGCTTGCAGGCATAGTACATTTGAACCTCGTACTTCCCACTATCCAAAACCTGAACGTCCCAGGTAATCGAATCCTCCGACGTTTTCCAATTTGTCATGAACGTGCAATTTGGAAAACGATTACTACGTCGAACGCCGCCATGAGCGCGAGCATCTCGAGAAGGTAATTGAGTATATTCTGCGTCTGGGTGAGCCAAAGTGATCGGCCGTGTCTCTAGATCCCGACTGGACTTCAGCGACGTTTCAGCCAGCCAGCCAGCTAGCTGTTTCTTGAGTCTTTTCACCACCTGTGGCTTTTTTTCCGTCAAGTCGGTCTGCTCACGAGGATCGTTGATGATGTCATACAGCCCCCCACCCATTTGCAGGCGGTATCGGTCATCACGAACAGTGGCTTTCTTGTTCCATGCACTGAACATCACGCGAGATTCCCAATCGTCGCCGCCACCCGTCAATAATGGCTTGATGGATCGACCATCAAGCGGCTTGGGGGCATCAAATTCAATTCCTGCAAAATCTGCGAGGGTCGGCAATAAATCGATCGCACCTGCAATCCGAGTCACCTTGGTCCCAGCGGCAATGCCTCGTGGATAGCGAATCAGGCAAGGCGATCGCAATCCGCCTTCGTTAGTCGAACCTTTGCGGCCGCGCATTCCGGCGTTGAAACGTGCACCGTTGGGTCCATTGTCCGAAAAATAAATCACGATGGTGTCTTCACCGACTCCGATCGTATCCAGATGCTGGATCAACCGTCCCACGTTGGCATCGATATTCTCACACATCGCCAAGGCAGCACGTGTGTGTGCCAATTTTTCGTTCTTAGCATTCGCCGCTTCAGGGTCGGGCACAATTTTCTTGTCGGCAAATTTTCGCCAATACTTATCTGGCACCTGCATGGGAGAGTGCGGCGTATTCAGAGCGAGGTAAACAAAGAAGGGTTGATCGCGATGCGAATCGATAAATTGGATCGTGCGATTGGTCAAATCATCAACAATAAAACCGTCACCTGTCACCAGACGACCATTGTGTTCCAGCATGGGTGAGAAATAGTTGCCCCAATGCCCACTGCAAAAACCGTAATAGTCATCAAAGCCACGGGCATTGGGATGGTAAGGGTACTGCATTCCACTATGCCACTTTCCATAACATCCGGTCGCATAGCCACCCTCACGAAAAACCTCGGCTATCGTCTGCTCATCAGAATTGAATCGTTCACCACCAGCCGATGTGCTGTAAACACCGGATCGATTGTGATATCTGCCTGTAAGAAACTCAGCCCGAGTGGGTGAACAAACGGCACAAACATAGAAACGATCGATCTCGGCACCATCTCGTGCCATCGCGTCGATATTGGGGGTGGAAAGGTTGGGATTTCCATGCAGGCTGAGGTCCCCCCAGCCCTGATCGTCCGTCAAAATCACAACCACATTAGGTTGTTTAACTCCGTCATCCGCCAAGCACATTTCGCATGGAATTAGCATGCCTGCAAGAGTTACAAGCAGACCAAGAGAGAATTTTTTCCAGACAGGGATCAACGACATTTTTTATTCTTTCTCGTGGAGAGTCACTTTCTACTCACAGCCTAATTTGGGTGGGTCAATCAAGCAACGCAACCGATTCCCTGAAAGCACTCGGTTCAAGGCAATCTACTGGCAAGCTTGCCTTTATACTGTGACGCATGGAGAAAACGCCAGAAGAAGAATACAGCATGCCAGACACGTCAGATAAATCTGATGTGGTGGCTCCAGATTCACCCCAGGACATGTCTCAGGACCACCAACAGGTGCTTGAAACTGTCATGGCTGAATATCTCGAAAAGCTTGATTCCGGTAACACTCCCGACCCAGCGACTTATCTTGAAGCATATCCACAGCTTGTAGACGAACTTTCTACGTTTTTCCGAAATCACCATTGGCTTGGGGTGAATTCCCCTCCCGATGCACCCTCTCTCCTAGGTGCAAAGATTGGCCCCTATCAGATCGAAAGGGAAATAGCGCGAGGCGGAATGGGAGTTGTGTATCAGGCGCACCAGGAAGGTCTCGACCGAAGGGTTGCATTGAAGCTGATCAGTGGTGGTGTGCTGGCAGGTAAAGAAGAACGCAGTCGTTTTCGATTAGAGGCAGAAGCTGCGGCTCGCCTTGATCATCCAGGCATCATCTCAATTTTTGATATCGGCTCGTGGCGGGGCTATGAATATTTTTCGATGGCATTTATCGATGGCCCTACGCTACAGGCACACGTCGATGAGCGTGATTTAAGTTACGAGCAAATAGCGAACTTGCTGCGCGACATTGCCGATGCTGTTCACTATGCGCACCGTGCGGGTATCGTCCACCGTGACCTGAAGCCCGACAATATTTTAATCAATGCTGATGGCTATCCACTGGTCGCTGACTTCGGTTTGGCAAAAACACATCGCGGAGGCAGCATCCTGACTCAAACCGGCCAGGTTCTGGGTACACCCCACTACATGAGTCCAGAACAAGCGAGTGGGAACAGTGACTCCGATGCTTCTTCCGACGTCTACTCCATCGGTGCCATTCTGTACGCAATGCTCACCGGCCAACCCCCTCATGAAGGCGACTCTGCTGCACAGATTCTCCGCAGCCTCGCAGAAAACGAACCTCCGACACCACGACAAATACGCAAGGATATCCCTCCAGATCTTGAGAATATCTGCTTGAGAGCAATGCGACCTGAACCAGTCGCCCGTTACGAAACCGCAGAAGACATCGCACTTGATCTTGAACGTTATCTTTCCGGTGAGCCAACCGAGGCCGGGAGTAGCGGTTTGCTAGACCGTATGGCACGTGAGTTTCGGCGAGATCAGCACCAGACTTATTTCAAGAACTGGGACCGGGCGTTGGAGATGATCGGTTTCATTGTTTTCATAGCCCATATGCTGATGTACGGATTGCAGTGGTTGTCTGACTCACCAAATAACTGGCTTGCCTACTGGCCCGCACGGGGCCTGATGATGTGCGCTATTTTCTTCGTTATTTATCGGGCACGCGACGGTGCGATGCTGCCAAGCAGTGTGGCAGAACGTCCCGTCTGGTCAATCTGGATCGCATATCTCGTCACGCTCGCCGTACTCAATTTGATCACCATCGCCAGTGGTGACGATCAGGGCAACGTGTTTCAGACCGCAGCCGCACTAAGTGGTTTCGCATTTATCGCCATGTCGGGCCACATCTGGGGTGGCGCGGCCCCCTTGGGCTTGGGGTTTCTAGCAGTAGCCGCGGCCAGTGCTTTTTCCCCAGAAATTTCGCCACTATTGATGGGCAGCATGTGGCTGATCAGTATGCTGATACTTGCTCGACATTACCGCAGTAAATCGGCAAACTAGGTGTTCACTTGCTCCGTAAGAAGCGTGAGTGCTTTCAAAATCACCGGTCATTCCGCCCACAAAACGTGTCCTCCGTATTTCAAACGTTTGCTGGGTGAAACCCTGACAAATCATGCGTACAATGAGGGCGTTCTCCCATTAATCATTCCAGCCCCGAGGTAGCATCCACGATGCGTGACCCCCATTCAATCAATCGACGTGTCTTTCTTGAATCCTCAGCTGCAGCGGCAATCGCTACTGGCTCAGTTCTCACCTCTGGCCTACAGGTTTCCGCAGCCGACACTGCCGCAAGTGCTGAATCGGTCGTGGGCACGCTGTACTCAACACTCAACGATAACCAGAAAAAATCGATCTGCTTTGACTGGAATCACCAAGATGACAAACGAGGCTTGTTGAGAAGTTTCGTAGCCAATAACTGGAATATCACCAAGCCAGAAATCAATGATGATTTCTACACCGATGAGCAACGTGAGTTGATCACGAAGGTATTCGAGTCGATTGTGCACCCCGCATGGCACGAGCGTTACTACCAGCAACTGGAAGATGATGCAGGTGGATTCGGTAATGAGCAGTCGATTGCGATCTTTGGCAAACCGGGCGAAGGTAAATTCGAGCTCGTTTTGACAGGTCGCCACATGACATTGAGGTGTGATGGAAATTCAGCAGATCACGTTGCATTTGGGGGACCAATTTTCTACGGTCATGCACCTGAGTTCAATGAGAATCCGCAACACACTGACAATGTCTTCTGGAGTCAGGCTGTCGAAGCCAACAAGCTCTATCAAATGCTCGGGGGTCAGCAACAAAAACAGGCGCAAGTCGCCAAGACACCAAGAGAACAAGCCGTTGCCTTCCGAGGTGATAAAGGTGGCATGACAGGCCTCCCTGTCACCGACATGAGCTCCGATCAAAAAGAGCATTTGCAAAAAGTACTCGGTACGCTTACCGAAATGTATCGCACCAGCGATCAGCAAGAGGCGATGCAATGCCTCACCAAGCAAGGTGGCTTGGATGCCTGCACGCTCTCGTTTTACACAGACAAAGATCTGGGCAAAGACAAGGTATGGGATAACTGGCGACTGGAAGGACCATCGTTTGTATGGCACTATCGCGGTGCACCTCACGTACACGTTTGGGTGAATGTCGCCGATTCCGCCGACGTGAAAACCAACGCCTGATCGTGTTTCATCACATTTTGAGTCACCACAAGGGATTGGCCACGGCCAATCCCTTGTTCATTATCGCCTCCACCATCCCGTTTTTAGTCAACCTGCTGGAACAAAATAAATGTTCCTCGGATAGACCGATTCTGCCGGAACATCACCTGCTCGACCTGAAGTGCACGCTCCCCCCACTGCGTATCAGAGCAAAAAAGATCCAAGTAATTTTGCATCTTGCCTCAATGTGATACTTTTGATGATGCTTGTGGAACCTTAACCGCCCCTTCTTGAAGAGATCAAACGATGCGAGGATTTGCTTACGTCATTGCTGTTTTGGCTGCCATCGGAATCATGATTGGCATTGTCTCCTATCCAAATCAAAATGAACCAACCAATCGTCGCCCTGCCACGATACCTGCCTCTGCTGCCTTAATGACAGAATCGGGCACATTGATAATCGCTGTGCCCACCATGCAGTGTGAAATGGCTTGTTTTCCGAGAGTCAAGACAACACTGGAGGGCAATGATGGTGTCCAGTCCGTTGAACTGGCAACTCAGAAAGAAGAGGGCGTACTGGATAATCGCCAGGTGGTCGTGAACTATGACAATGGATTCAATCTGAATGCCGCGTTGTCCTCATTGGTTGCGGAAGGTTTTACAAACCCTGCTGTCGTCGAGTGAATTGCAGCAGCAGAATTTCATAGCCCCGCACCCTACTCAACCATGGTATGCACCCAAATGGACAAAGCCGGTATCTTGCTGGTTGGACATGGAACACGAAACGCTGATGGTACCCGGCAATTCTTTGAGCTGGAAAAACACTTAAGCGACTTGGTTGCCCCCGCGCCAGTTACCGCTGGCCTGTTGGAATTCCAAAGCCCGTCCATTCCTGAGGCATGGGATGAACTGTTGTCCCAAGGAGTGACTCACATCCATGTTGCACCCTTGTTGCTGTTTGCGGCTGGCCATGCCAAGCAGGACATTCCTGACATCCTGACCGAATGCCAGGCCCGCAGTGCTCATGTTACGTTTGATCAATCACGTCCACTCTCTCGGCATTCGGCAATCATTGATCTTGCGATGCAGCGATTGGATACAGCGCTGGCTTCCTGTCAACATTCCCCCGAGCGCACAGCGGTCATCATGGTGGGTCGTGGCAGTCATGATCCCTGTGCCAAAGCGGATATGCGAGTTCTCAGCGAGATCATCAGCCGTAGATCGTTTGTGGCTGAGGTAATCACAACGTTCTACGCAATGACCGAACCCCGCTTACCAGACACGCTTGAAGCAGTAGCGGTCAGTGGGCGGTTTGACACGGTAGTGGTCCAACCGCACTTGCTCTTTGAAGGTAGATTGAACGAAGCAATTTTGAAGCAAACCAAGGAAGCAGCAGACAGGCACCCATCCCTCCAGTGGTTAACTTCTGGCTACCTCGGCCCTGACCCTTTGCTTGCTGACGCCATAGCCAACAGAACGGGAATGCATTGATCGCTGGCTCTAAATTGATTGCTGGCCGTGAATTGATTGCTAGCGCTGACGCGACTGCTCAATCACGTGTCAGGTTGATAATCGCGTCAGCAATCACTCGATCGTCAAGCTGAGTAACAGATACGTTGGCGCCCCGAAACCACTGCATTGCCGGAGCGATGTAATCCGCAGGTGCTGTCAGACTCGCCACGGGCCCGTTCCAAGCAGTGCTTTGCCATTGTCCTCGCTGCTCTGACCACTCGTACTGCCCTCCGAGGCTACACTGCACATCAGCATCCAGAATACGTTTGACGGTCAAGAACACCTCGTCCGGCGTCAACTGAAACTGGCGAGTGATTGAATCAAGGAACTGCGCTGTGGCAACACTACTACTGCGGGCTCTGGCGTACAGTTGCGCATTCGCCCAGCTTTCCAACTGGCTGCCATTCAAATCACCGATATTGGCACGAATCTGCGCTGGATTTGGAGCCTCGGTGGCTGCCAAAAACGGCAAACTCTGAGAGATCACCTCAGGCTGAAATGAGAGGATGCTGAACTTGCCATCTGTAAAACGATACAGCCCGCCCAGAAGACGACTCATTCCGGGGCCCACCGGCTGGCCACGCCCTAAACCAAGGGGCAGACGATCAAGTGCACTTGGCTGAGGCCAAGCACCGAGATATCCCGGTAATTGCCGCAAGGAGAGATAGGTTTTGATGATGCCCTCAAACTGGTCAGGCGTCGGAGGCACCGTATCCTTGATCGCTACAAATAGATGAGTGGGTGGGCCAAGCTGCTGCGAAGCAACATGAGCTTGCACTGAAATGATGTCATCAGGAGCAAACTGCATTGCGACCTGAGTGGGCGGACCAAGTTGCTGGGCATATTTGCCGTACTTGCCAGGATCGAATGGCGCGACCTCGGCATGGATCGTCAATCGTTCACGCTTCGAACTAGGCTCCCGATCATCACGGTGGATACCGACCATGATCGGGTCCATGGTGGCAAATCGGTTGGTGTATTCATTTGCTATCTGACTGTACCAAGCAAACTCCTCAGCAGTCACTGATTTAATTTCCACATCAGCGATTGGAAGAAAACTACCTCGGGCACCACGTTTTGTATCCAGTGCCGTGTTATTCAATTCAAACACACCGCTGCCATCCGACCGAACACCAAAATTCGGTGGCAGCATTCGTGTTGCAACCAACTGGTCGATACCCAAGTCGCTAGGCAGCAATTTTGATTCCATAGCGCCCGCCATTCTGGCCAGTTGGACAAGAGCAATATCAGCCTTGGCAAACATCCGACGACGCAACTCGATCAGATATTCTGGTGAGACCAAACCCCGAAGCATTGCCGGAGCAAAATAAGCAAAGATGGTGTCATCACGCTCAAGAGGCATCAACTTTCTGGCAAGCATGAATTCAGGAGTCGCGGCAAGTGAGTTCCCCGATTTAGCAACCTCGACGAATTGCTCAGTCAGCTTGCGACTGTTACTGACAAAGATGTAGTTACCATCCTGCGTAAAAAACGAGCGAATACGATTATCTGCAGTGCTGAGCAGACTGACTTCTCGGTCGTCAATTTGGAAATTTTCCAACGTGACAGTTGTATCCTCGCGTGCAAGCTTGGTGCGATCATTTTTGATTGAAGTGGTGAGCAGGAATGCATTTCTAGATTTGATCAACACGCCCATACTTGCACCATCGGTCAAGAAGAGATCCCTTCCAATGAGCGCCTGATCCTCAATCACAGTACCGCCCAACATACGGGACAACTGCGTCATTTTCATGTTCAGCTGCGTTTCAAGTCGTTCAGCACTATCATTCACAAGACCTCTCAACGTGATCATTCTCGTGATGTCACCGCCATGCTCATCTGTCAAATCCTGAAACCACAAATAGTTTTGGAAAGAGCCATAGCGAATGTAGAAGCAGTCCGGTGGAACCTTTGTGGCAATTGGCTCAACAACCGCAGTCTTAACATCCGGGGGCACCATTTCAGGAATCCAACGCGGTGGTGCCGGAAGAGGCTCGGTCGCCAATTGTGGTGGCCTTGCGTCAACCGCAGCCTCTGCAAACATCGACTCACCGACACCGGCAGCACCGCCAATTAATTTCAACGTGCTCAACAACTGGTCTTCTTCCTGACTTGACTCGTTGTACCAACTAGGCAGAGGTAAGCCTGTGCGTCTGGCTAACATTGCGATCAGATACAGCTGCACCGCAGCTGGTTGCTCGGATGCCGCGACAAGTGCTTGTGCCGCATTTGTGTAACCGGTCCACCATGTATTGAGAACGCTCGCATGAACAGCCTGATCTTGTCGTGGAACGACAGAGTAATTACCCACCACGCCTCGCTCGTCACTGACAGTAACCGTCAACGGCTCGGAACCTGTGAACAGAAAAGAAACCCGACGAGCCACCGTCTGGCTCAATTGCTCATCACCACTGGCGAGCTCGCGAATTAAACTGCCCACCCGATTCAACAGGCGACCTCCACCAGCTTGAGGGACTGGCCGATCAGAAGGTCGGCCAGTCGTGACCAGATCGTTCGAGACAGGGTACAAGACGCGCCCATTCCCACCACTTACTCTGAGTGCAGGAAAAGTACGACCGAACATGGCATCGTCGAGAGGCATTTCAATTGTCGCCGCCCCAAACGGCTCACCGACTGCTGCCGTAATAAAAACATCCTCCGCTCTCGCACACGTCGCAAACGACACGAAGATGACCGCGAGCGAAAAACAGCTGAATGAGGGCTGCTCGAATCGGCCACTGAATCGTTGAGAGAGAATTCGCATATCGATTTACTATTGGAGGGTAATCGCCCGGGCAGCAGTGTTGGAAAGGGTTTCAGAGAACTGATTCCAGAGAACTGATTCCGGAGAACTCTGAACACGTCAATTGAACCTTGTTATATCCCGTCTCAAGCTCAAGGACTTCAGTGATTCGTTGGCCAGCATCACTGATGCTGCTGTTTTCGCTGCACAGGCTCATTGTTGCAGAAAATGTTGCAAAAACTCCAGTACCCGAAGCGACCAGTTGCGAACCAGCAACCACGCTCCCGCCCCATTGCCTTCAGATTGTTAGCTTCAGCTTGTTGAAAATAGCCACATAAACCTGATCACACGCTAACTCCTGTTCAGAACCGTCACATGACTCTGCGTCAAAATCTGATCGCGATCGCCGGATCATGGAAAACCCAGATCACCACGCGTTCTCAGGTTTCTCAATGAGCGGGGTCGTTATTCTCTGCGGGTCTGGGATAATGGGCGTCTGACTGAAGGCACGAACCCGTGCATTATTAAGAATCCGAAGCAATTGGGACAATCGATCC
>Ga0315320_10003526_pt1 | contig 12813 bp, 8 predicted proteins | sample M140m21515metaG_FD_203458 | JGI IMG/M metagenome (GOLD analysis project Ga0315320, IMG submission 203458) | Ammonia-oxidizing marine archaeal communities from Monterey Bay, California, United States - M1 40m 21515 | ecosystem: Environmental > Aquatic > Marine > Coastal | place: USA: California...
CACCTCCAAGAGACTTTAGGGTTGAACGGTCCTCTTCTTGATCAAGACGGGGCAGTACTTGCAGATCAGGCTGCTGCCGTGGCAGCAATCGGCTCAGGTCGAATCAAACCAAGTGGTGCTAAGGCTTTAGCCGCAGGCGCACAGGTTGCCTGCTTGGTCGAGTTGTCTGCTTCCGCAGGTGTTGATATGAGCAATCACGTTGAAGAAGCAAGAGCACCACGTTCTGGCTGGGTGATTTCTCAACACTTGGGCAAGTCGTCAGACTTCCTTGTTGATGCCGCTGGCGAGATGCCAGAAACAGTCAAACTGTTTAGACTTCACGGTCTTTATAGTGGCGAGTGGGATCAGAAGAATCTTAAGATTTCTATCGAGGACATTAAGCCCTCGACGAATCCTTCTGCTTATCCATACGGAACTTTCACTCTGTCGGTTCGACGCTCGAACGACACAGACAAAGCACCGGCTTTTGTCGAACGCTACACTAGCTTGAGTCTTGATCCAAATTCTACTGATTATATTTCAAACAGAATTGGTGACATGGAAACATACTGGGTAGAGTCTGAGCGACGATACAGAACGCTTGGTCAATATGAGAATAACTCTCAGTTCGTGAGAGTTGAAGTCAATCCAGACCTTGACGCAGGCTTGTTAGATCCAGTTCTTGTTCCTTTTGGGTTCTACGGGGCTCCAAAGGTTGTAGACCACAAGGCTGTGTTTGGCGCAGCAGCGTTCGCAACAACGCCTGCGATCAGCGCAGATTCCGAAGCATCAACAGATGTAAATCGTGAAGCTGCCTCGGTTGTCTCATCAGCCCCAACAGGGTTTGATGACCTTACTGAAGGCGGGACAATGGGCTTTGACTTGACCGGAGCAGAAGTTGCTCTTCGCTTCCCGAAACTGAAGCTTAGAAAGAACTCCCGTGATGGCGGTTTGGCGAGAGCTAAGGATGTCTATTGGGGAATTGAGCCGATGAGAATGGACTCTGCAACAAGAATCGACCCCGGTTACGGTGATTATGTTTGTTCTATTGGTGCAGCCGTCGGCGCAGAAGACAGCATCTCCGAAGGTGGCATTCAGCAGGCTCGCCCCTCTTACGTTTTCTCGCTGGACAATATCCAGATGGAGAACGCCCATAGGGAACAGCTTGCATCAACTCCTTCAGACTGGGCTAAGAGCGCATTGTCTATTACCCACGCCGAGTATCTTGCAGAGAACTCTGATGGTCAGGGCGGTACGTCCGCCCAACGTGCTGCACGTGGCGCAGCTTCTGCTCGCCGACTTGGGTCTTCTCTCTCTGCAAAGGGAACTTACGAGGACACCCTAAAGAAAGGCTTCAACCGATTTACGATGCCGATGTTCGGCGGACAAGACGGCTTGGACCTTCGTGAGAAGGAGCCATTCAGAAACAGCATCCTCGACAATCAAACGGATCTTAGCCACTATGCGTTCAACTCAATCAAGAGAGCGATTGACGCTTGTGCAGACCCAGAGGTTGTAGAGTGCAACATCATGACGATGCCGGGTATTAACAACCCATCCCTTACGGACCACTTGATTGGAATCTGTGAGGCACGTGCTGATGCTTTGGCGATTATCGACCTTCCGGGAGACTACACGCCTAATACCGAGAACACGTCGCCGGAGAAGGAGAGACTACCTAACGTTGAGGCAGCAATTCTGAACCTCAAGGACAGAGTTGTTAACTCAAGCTATGGTTGTGCTTACTTCCCATGGGTTCAGATTCGAGACAGCATTAACAATGCTCTTGTCTGGGCACCACCATCTGTTGTGGCACTAGGAACGATGTCGAACTCGCAGAGAAATACTGCTCTTTGGTTCGCTCCTGCTGGCTTCACTCGTGGTGGCTTGTCTAACGGCGGTGCTGGTATCCCAGTTATCAACGTAAGACACAGGCTAAACTCTGAAGAGCGTGATGCTCTTTACGAGGCGAACATCAACCCAATCGCTTCCTTCCCAGCAGAAGGTATCGTAGTGTTTGGTCAGAAGACTCTTCAGGTAGACTCTTCTGCACTTGACAGAATTAACGTTCGTCGCTTGATGATTTACTTGAAAAAGGAAATTTCACGCATGGCTGCAACTGTTCTTTTCGACCAGAACGTGGCTGCAACATGGGGTAGGTTTACATCAAAGGTTAACCCTTTCTTGAACACCGTTAAGTCCCAGTTTGGTTTGTCAGAGTACAAGGTTATTCTTGATGAAACAACGACAACACCTGATTTGATTGACCGCAACGTAATGTATGCCAAGATCATGTTGAAGCCGACTCGTGCTATCGAGTACATTGCGATTGATTTCGTAATTACTGACAGCGGAGCATCGTTCGACGATTAATAAAACAATAATCCGGGGAGGCAAATACTCCTCCCCGGACTAATTAAATAATGAAGGGCAAACAAAGCCCAATATTTTAAGGGAGAAAAAATAAAATGGCAGAACATTTTTGGAGCAGTCCACAGGGAAGAGACCCAAAGCGGGGTTATCGATGGATTATGAGTATGGGGGCAACTAACATTCCCGCATATATTCTAAAGAAGGTATCAAAACCAAGCTTTACGGTGTCAGAGACACCTCATAAGTATCTTAATCACACATTCTGGTATCCGGGACGTGTCGAATGGAATACGGTTACGATGACTTTGGCAGATCCTGTCGAGCCTGATGCCGCAGCATTGGTCGTAAGAGCGATTCATGAATCTGGTTACTCTCCCTTGACTCAAGACGTTTCTAATCCTCACACCATGTCTAAGAAGAAATCCGTAGGTGCTCTCGGCGAACTGGTAATTCAGCAAATTGATGCTGATGGTCAAGTTATTGAAAAGTGGACACTTGTCAATGCTTGGATTAAGGATGTTAAGACCGGTGAACTTGACTATGAATCAGACGATCTCGTTAATGTCGAGCTTGAGCTTCGTTACGACTATGCTCACCTCGAAGCGATTCCGACAGGTCAAAGCTACTGGAATCCGAACAGCAATTAATCTAAAAAACGTTTTCAGACTTTCAGACGCAAAAAATAATTTAAGAAACTAATTAACATTGGGTGTATGAGATGCTATAGTAGTATTTCATCATCCGATGTTTTTTATTTTGAAAGAGGTTTGCAATGAGAGACAATGAAGACAAGATTGGGACTAAGCATCAACATGCCGACCCACCCGCACAAACATTTCAAGCTGAGGCTCAAGGATCAGGAACAGGTCTGACCTTTGTAGCTCCAACTGAATATGTTTCACTTCCATCTGGAGGTAGATTCTACCCAGAAGGACACCCACTTTTCAACCAAGATTCTGTTGAAATTAAAATGATGACGACGAAGCAAGAAGATATTCTTACTTCCCGTGCATTACTCAAGAAGGGTGTCGCTATTGATAAGTTTATTCAAAGCTTAATGGTTCAACCCGGCGTAACGCCTGATGCTCTTTTGGTTGGCGATAAGAATGCAATTCTTGTGGCTGCTCGAATTAGCGGTTACGGCTCCGAGTATAAGACGCAGGTCCAATGCCCTGTTTGTCAGGAGCGGTCGACCTTTGAGTTTGATCTAGAACAGTATGGTTCACTCGATGCCGTGAGTATTCGAGACCTTGAGGGAGTAAGTGAGTCGGGAGACCCACATGCGCCTTTCAACGTCATGCTTCCGAAGACGGGCTGGACCGTCGGCTGTAAGATGTTGTTTGGATCTGATGAAAAGAAAATTCAGAAGAGCCTAAACAACAAGAAGAAGGCAGGACTGGCAGAAAGTCCATTGACTGATCAGTTGCGTGCTATGGTGTTCTCAGTTGAGGGTCACACGAAGCCTGCAATGATTGCTCAAGCGATTGAAAACATGCCTGCAAAGGATTCAAAGTACCTTAGAGATGTATACAAGCAGTTGGTTCCGAATATCGACATGACTCAGGAATTTACCTGTACTCATTGTAGTTATGAGGGTGACATGGAGGTGCCGCTCACAGCGGACTTTTTTTGGCCTAAGTCTTGAGTACATGCAAAATGTGTATGAGCAGTTCTTTTTCTTAAAATACTATGGTGGCTGGAGCTTTACAGAAGCTTACAGTTTACCAGTTGGTTTGCGTACATGGTTCACAGAAAGACTGTCGAAACAATTACAAAAAGAGAAAGAGTCAATGGACAAGGCATCCAAGGGAGGCGGAAGCAGACCGAGTATGCCGTCTAGACCTAGTATGCCAAGCCGGTAGAAAAGATAGAACACTTATCTTTGTAAGACCAAACATAACATTGATTCAGGGAGGATCAGAAACCCTTTTGGGATTCTGGTCCTTTCTTTTTATTTGCTGACTATTTATTAGAGACAATATTTATCGTGGAGGCTATCAAATGAGCGATATTATAAATACAGGTGAGGGCAAAGAACTCGCCCCAATTGAAATTGATTTAGGCGTAGCTAGGCGTGGTGAACTTGATGAGAGTTTCTTGACCATGTTTGGATCGTCACTCAAGATGATCATGAAGAGGATGTTCGGCGGAGCACAGATTCCCGTCAAGGTCCGAGGCAACAAATCAGAAATTCGTTCTTTTGCATCCGCATTGAACAAAGAAAAAAAATATATTAAAACAGCATCACAATATGGGTTAAATGACCCCAGAACATATAAAGATAAATACAAGCTGAGAAGAAGCGTAAAATCTTTTGAGAGAAAGACAGGAATTAAATGGCCGTTTAAGGGTTAGAATTTTCTTTTCTTAATAGGGAAACAGCATTAAATGGCAACAGAGAAGAGTGTAAAATTACAAGGTCAGTTAAACGCCCTTATCACAGAGATGAACACCCTCATCAAAGATGGGACTAAGGCATCTGCTGAACTGTTAGCCAAGATTGAGGCGACTAAAGCCCAGATCGCTGTACAAGAATTAAAAGAACAAAAAGTACAATTGATGGAAGCTGCAAAATATGCAGCAGACCTCAACGAGAGATCTCAGGCTCACATCACGATCCTGAATCAAAACCTTGCTATTCAAAGGGCTCAGATAGAAGCCGACAAAGCGAAAGGCAAGCTGTCCGACGAACAGTATGTCAAGCTTTTAAAAGAACTACAGGTTCGAGAAAAGTCTGTCGCAGCAACTGAAAGAGTCGGTCAAAAAACAAAAGAAGTTATTGCTGCTGGCTTAGGCGTAAGTAGTGCGTGGGAAGACACATTCCTCGGCTCTCTAATCACAGCCGAAGGTGGTATCGATCAACTCGGTAAGGCAATCGCAGATACGATGACTCCAGCCAATATGCTGGGTTCTACTTTGATGAAGGTTCAGGAAGCAACTGTAAAGGTGGTGTTCGCTACGGACTCTGCCACAGCTTCGTTTAACCAAGCCACAGGCGCAGCAGGTGCATTTGACTCTCAGATGTTTGACGCTTATTCTGCGACCAACCAGTTCGGCGTATCCATGGAGGATGCAGCAGCAGTAACGACGAGCTTGAGAGACTCTTTTTCCGGCTTTAACTCTGTCAACGCAGTAACACAGACAGCCCTCATTAAGTCAGGCGCAGAGATGACTGCGTTGGGAATTTCTGCACAGACAGCAGGTCAGACACTTGGAGGACTACAGTCTTCTTTGGGAATGAACGCAAAGCAGGCGATTGCAACCCAGAGGTCGCTGGCGACCGCAGCCCTAGAGATTGGTATGGCTCCGTCAGAAATGGCGGACGGATTTAACAAGGCGATGCCTGTTCTGGCTCAGTTTGGTAAACAGGCTCCGGCAATATTTAAGAAGGTCGCCGCAGCATCCAAGGGCTTGAACATCAGTATGGATTCTCTGATGGGTCAGATTGAGGGGATGGATACCTTTGAGGGCGCAGCCAAGGCAGCAGGAAAATTAAATTCAGTTCTTGGCGGACCACTTTTAAATTCTATGGATCTACTCGGTGCCGAAGGTGCAGATAAGGTTCGCCTCGTTATTCAAGCTGTCGAACAATCTGGTCGAAGCTTTGAAAGCATGGGCAGACAAGAAAAGAAAGCTCTTGCTCTAGCCGCTGGCTTTGACAACGTTGCTGATGCAGCTAGTGCGTTTGCCGCAGGTACGGCAGGGTTCGACAGGATGCAGGACAGCATTGGCTCCACGTCAGACGAACAAGAGAGGTTAGAAGCAGCACAAGCAGCCGGTGTCTCTATCATGGAGAAGATGCAGGCTATATTTAATTCTTTTGCCATGGCTGTTATGCCAATCGTCGACGGAATTAGATTTTTATTAGACGGAGTTCTTTCCCTCAATGATGCAATGGGCGGTATGCTTGTCCCTGTGCTTATCGGAGTCCTTGGTGTTATCTGGGCAATTTCGATGGCATCAAAGGTTGCAGCCGCATTCTCGGCAGCTTGGAATACGGTAATGGGAGTTCAGGCTTTGATCTTTGGAGCTTCCTCCACAGCTAAGACACTTGAAGCAGCGGCGAACACAGGAGTCGCAGCTACCGCCGGACCAGCAGCAGCAGGTCAGGCAGCTTTAGGTGCCTCCGCAGCGGCAGGCGTTGGACCGCAGCTACTGTTTGCGTTCGCTATTGGCTTGGTCGCAATCGGTCTCGGGTTGATGGCTATTTCTGTCGCCGCAGTTGTCTGGGGCTTTGTTACCTTAATTAAAGCCTTCATGGAGGCACCGATTGCAGCCCTGCAAGCTGCCGGTGCTTTGGTCGTCGTAGGTATCGCCATCGCCGCATTGGTGGGGATTTTCACGGCTCTGGCACCCGTGGCTCCCATTGCTATGGCATCGATGATGATGATCGGTTATGGCTTAATGTTTCTTGCAGTACCGATGCTGATTTTCGCAGCCGCTTTTGGCATCTTTGCTATGGCAATATCCACCTTAAGCGGAGAGATGGCAGGAGCTATGGCTCTCATAGGTTTAGCTTTGGTCCCGTTTGCCCTTGGCTTACTGATCGCCGCTCCTGCTATGTTCGTTGCCGCAGCCCTGTTCGCCCCCGCTGCTATATTAATTGGTGCTGGTCTTATGATGCTTGGCATCGGCATCGGGTTGATTGTTGACAACGCTTCTGAGTTGCCAGCAATTGGAATGTACTTGGCTGGTTTTGCGATTGGGTTGCTAGCAGCGGCAATTCCCCTTTACTTTGCAGCCGGAATTATTGGTCCCGGTGCTTTGCTTCTTGGAGCAGGGTTGTTTATGCTCGGATTGGGAATCACAATGTTGGTTGATAACGCTGGTCCAATGGCAACCCTTGGATTCTCGCTAGCAGGTTTTGCCGCTGGACTACTTGTTGCTGCCCCAATGTTATATTTCGCCGGTCTTATTATTGGACCAGCCGCAGCCCTTCTTGGTGCTGGCTTGATCGTGTTGGGTCTTGGCTTAATGGCAATGGACGGTTCAGGCTCGACAATGCAAGAGATTACTGCCAACATCTTACCAATGGCACAGGCTTTGATGATGGCTGCTCCGTTCATGTTGGTCGCTGGACTGTATATGATGTTGGCTGGTGTTCCATTCTTGCTTGGTGCTACTTTTATTGCACTTGGCATGGCTCTCCTCTCAGGACCACTCACCCAGTTTGCTACTGCGATGGCTATTATTGCACCATTCGCTAGTGTCCTTGGTGCTATTGCGTCGGGTCTCTTGATGCTTGGGTTTGCTTTGCCGGTTTTTGGTTTGGGCTTATTGTTACTTGGCATCTTTGCGAGCCTCCCGTTCTTTGATACAGGTCTTGAAACTTTAACAGAAGCACTTTATATCTTTGCTGATGCCATGTCTGGTATTCCAACAGAAAAAGCGATAGCTTTGGGTCAGGTTTTTGCTGGACTTGCGGCGATGACTGACATGGAGGGTATGGGTAACGTACTGCTTGGTCTTGCTTTTGGCATTGGCTTTTTAGGAACCGCTCTCTGGACGCTACCTTCTGCTGAATATCTAAATGGCATCGCAGTAGCAATTGCGTCTTTCGGAACGAGCGTTGCGACATTACTCCAACCGGCAGCCGAAGCCCTAAACGTAGCAGCACCGCTTCTGTTCTTCGCTTCGTTGTGGTTATATCCCGCCGGGATACTTATGGGAATCGGATTACCTCTAATTGCAACAGGGCTCTTTATGCTGGGTGTTGCACTAGAGCAAATTGCACCTCATTTTGAATCAATGGCGATATTGTCAGATCCCACCGTTGGAATTTTGCCGCTAGCAATGGCTCTCTTTGTTGCAGCCCCACTTCTCTTCGTGGCAGGTTTGTGGCTCTTCCCGGCATCTTTATTGTTGGGATTCTCTTTGCCTATTATTGGTGTGGCTTTCGCTTGGCTTGCTTGGGGTCTAATGCTGTTGACTCCGTTTATGCCAACGATGGGTTTATTGGCTGACCCGGTTGTTGGGATCCTTCCGTTTGCAATGATGGCGTTTATGGCTGCACCGTTCCTTTTCTTTGCAGGTTTGTGGTTACTCCCCGCATCTATGATGTGGTTCGTTGCTGCATCTCTTCTGGCACCCGCTATGATGTGGTTAGCCATGGCGTTTCCAATGTTTGCAATCGGCATGATGATGCTGATTCCGCTGATTCCGTACTTGATGATACTGGCACCCATAATGGCTCAACTTGGAGCGGGATTTAGGGATTTAGGCATCGGCTTGGACCTACTGTGGAACAAGGTCGGCGGATGGTGGTCAGACTGGTATTATTTCACTTATAATCTAAGCTGGGGCTTGCGTCGTATCGGCGACAGTATGCTGTACATGCAAAACAATTCTGACGGAATTAACGCCGCAGCAAGATTGTTTGAGGTCTTAAATAATTTAGACGAAACGTTGCCGGATCGAATGATGATAATCGCTACAGCAATTCGAGAGTTGGCAGATGCGCTAAATCAAATCCCGGAAACAAAAACCGTTGCTCTTGCGGCAACTCTTGATGCGTTCGAGGGCGCAATCGAGGCAGCGGTCAAAATGAAGCCTGAAAATAGAGAAGGCTTGGGTGAGATTGTCGCAAAAGGACAGACAGCCGCAATGGACAGGCAGGCAGCACCAGTCGCTGCTGCGTCTGACAATGGCATGTTCGATAAGTTGTCGGGAGCATTGTCATCAGCTATGTCAGGCTCTGGGGGAAGTTCAAGTAGTAAGAATATTGTACTGCAAGTGAACGGAAGAGTCCTTGGAGAAGTCGTCGTAGATCTTTTAAAAGAAAAGTATGATTTACGAGTCGGGTAGATAAATACTACTAAAGGGGAACAAAAGATATGACATTTAGAACAGATCCAACATGGAACGACGGTACTGATGGCTTGGCAAATGCCTTCAAGTATTATATTGATTTTTTTCATATTCCTACATCTGAGTCGGTACAGTTTAAGGCATTTTTAACATCTCTTGACGACTCCTTTGAGTCGGATTGGAATAGTGAAGATGTTTATGGCAGGATGGACCCTATCCAGACCTTCAAGGGCACGAAAAGAACAATCTCTATTGAGTGGGAGTTGGTTGCTGGATCGATTGCAGAAGCACAAGAGAATTTACAGAGGTGCACCACTCTTTTTGGGATGCTGTATCCGGTATATTCCGCCCAAGGCACAGGAAACAACATGGTGGTCTCTGCGCCTCCCTTATTTAAAGTGCGTTTTATCAACTTGGTGAGGGATGCCTCATCCTCAGTCGGCGAAGGGTTAGCAGGCTCTGCATCTGAGACTGGTCTGGTGTGCACAATGGGCGGCTTTAACTATTCTCCTGATGTTGATGCCGGATTTCTTCACGCTGGAGCAGGTACGGTATATCCCCAGACAATCAAGCTGACAGCAGACTTAACGGTGATGCACACTCACGGTCTTGGTTACACGGGCACCGGAAGAAGGCAAGAGAATTTTCCGTATGGAGCCACCCCTCAAGGGGCGGGGGCACCACAGGGGTCGACAGGCTCGGGAAATAATGAAAACCCAGCAGTCGCAGCAGCGGCAGCAAGCCAGATGACGGGAGATGAATAATGGCTAACAGAATGGATACCAGAAGGGAACTTTTGAACGCAGAAGAGGAATATCAAGAAGTGTTCGATGAAAGGGGAGTGAAGCACATTATTCAGTTTGACTCGCCTCATTTAAATTATCCGACACCAAAAGAGATTGCAAAAATGAATCTTATTTCTCACGTTTGGGTCCGTGGGGATCGATTCTATAAACTCGCCCACAAGCATTATGGCGAATCACGATACTGGTGGGTGATTGCGTGGTTTAACCAGACTCCAACAGAATCTCATGTGAGTTTGGGTCAGGTGATCAGAGTCCCGACACCACTAGATTATGTTTTAAGAAAATTGAGAGGATAGAATGACTAACCCAGCACCAAGAACGATCGAGAATGACGAGCGGGCTGTCGAACAACTGCGCTTTCAACAGCAATGCTTTTTGTCGATGTATTGGGATACGTTCGCTCAAGCGAATCAGGGTCATACTTATGATCAGTTTGTGCAAATTGGCGGAAACGGAGCCAACTCCTTTGTGTCTCCGAACGAAGTGGTTGAAAAGCTTACTTCTGTGCCGAATATGTCTGCGCTGATGAAGGCACCTCCTTTGGTGATTTCTTCTTTGATGCCCCAAGTCCGCTTGTTTAAAGTTTCAGATGGTATTGCTGGCGATGCGAAAGAATTTTTATTTGAAGATCACTTAAGTACAGAACGGGTGAGTGCGATGACCTCATCTGCCGCAGGCAGAGGGCAGGGAGTATCTCTTGTCAGTTTCGAGTGGACGAAAAATGGTCGTGATCCCGGAGAGGCTAATTCTTCAATTCAAGTAAAGATGAAGCTTCTTTTTTCATCAATGATGGACTTGAGCGAGGAACTAGATTCCGGACTCACGTGGATGGACCTTATCGCCCCTTCTCCCGGTCGCACTCAGCCCGATTCGGGAACGGCTCCTTACAAGATCCGGGCAGTCGTCGGATACACAGACCCTCCACCGAGCATGTTTGAGACCTTTGGCATTAGAAGTGAAGAGTGGACTAGAATGTCGAGTGCTGTCAAGCACGCAAAAATATCTTTATATTTAAACATCGTCAAACACGAATTGACTCTCCTAGATGGCGGCGGAATTGAGCTTTCTTTGGAATACTTTGCGGCACTAGAGGGGATTTTATCAGATCCTCGTGCAGATGTCCTGCTGCTTGGAATGGACGCTGCTCAGAGGACGCAGACGGAAACAACGGGAACTGATGCAACGACTGTGACTCAGAACACAGAGCAGAGAGATTTGAGAGAAAGACTCTCTTCTGAACGATGTGAACGAGACAGGGCTGAAGAGGGTTCCGAAGAGAGGGAGCGTCGCCAAGAATCCATGGATGAGATTACAGGAGACCTAGATCGTCTTGAAGAGGCTAGAGAGCGTGAAAAGGGAAATCGCTACTCTCAACTATTGTCTCTGATTGAAACCTCCGGTCGCATTTTTAAGATTAAAGTGAAAGCAGAGGATCTAGGTCGACTTAACGGAGAACAGTTGCAGGAAAGGGATGCTCAAAGATCTCGCTCTCGCACGGCTGCAATGAGAACTAACATCTTGAACCAGTTAGAGTCTAGCGACGGCACCACCACAGGCAGTCTTGGAGATTTACAAAGGGCTACAGCCCAGCCAGAAGGAGATAATAGAGAAGAGAGAGACAGAGCGAGGAGAGACACAAACTCGGAAGTCAGATCTGAAATTACTAGTGATCCCGGAGATGCAAACGAGCTTGAGATTTCTTTCATGTATTACGGGGATTTATTAAATGTAGCATTGAAAGTTTTAAAGCCCGCAGCTAACGGCGGACTGGGGGCAGACCCCAAGAAAGAGCTTAAACCTGTTGTCGGTCCTTACACGTGGACAGACATGATGGACGGAACTCAAAAAGCAATTAATTTAGCAGACGTTCCCATTTCCCTAGAGAATTTTAAAGTTTGGTTTTTGGATACGATCGTGGGAACTCAGAGAACAACGTATCCGCTCAAAGCTTTTATCAGAGATACAATTACCAGCTTGGTCAGCAATTCTTTAACCCCTCGATGCTTTGGCATGGATCAGGGAACCCAGACGATGCCAAAGATTGGAATTAACATTTTTGACGCACCGATGGCTATGAACGGGGAAAGCCCTAGTGACCGAATTAAACCGGGCTGTGCGGACTCGACATGTTTTGGGAATAAGAGGCTAGCACTCAGCGACATTGCAGACTATCCTTCAATTCCACCAGACGGTGGTCATCGAATGGCAAGCTATTTAATGATCTTCTGTTCTTCGACGACCAGTCGTCGTCTTACCGGTAACGAAGAAGAAGATGATAAGATGGGAAGATATTGGATGCGTATGGGTGCCACAGGCGGCTTGGTGAAGGAGATAAAGTTCAAAGCGCAAGATCAAGAGGGCACCAGAGAGATGAGAATTGAGAGAATGGGGAGGGCAGGTTACTTGCACGAAATTTATAATGCAGACCTCAAGCTGTTCGGCTGCCCCGTGTTTTCTCCCGGCTGTATGATCTATATTGATCCCTCTTCTGTCGGTATTGGTGTGCCTTCGACAGTTCGATCGTTAGCTCAACATCTTGGAATGGGTGGCTACTATATGATATTAGAGGCGACTACCGTCATCGAGAGTGGGAATTTCGAGACTAGTTTAAAAACCGTATTTGAGGCACCGGGCTCAGGAGAGCCGAATGTAACGGTAGATCCAGACGCAAATCCTTGCAATCAGCCTGCTAGAAATGGCGAAACTCCCTCAACAGGTGCTACGCCTCCGCCCGTGTCTGGAGGTCCATCATGAGCAGAAAATTAAAACAACCCACAGACCTGAGCATTCCTTTGGGCACTAACAAACTTGCGTCAGACACCATGTTCAAAGAGAGAAGCCTTTATGC
>Ga0315320_10003536_pt1 | contig 12802 bp, 9 predicted proteins | sample M140m21515metaG_FD_203458 | JGI IMG/M metagenome (GOLD analysis project Ga0315320, IMG submission 203458) | Ammonia-oxidizing marine archaeal communities from Monterey Bay, California, United States - M1 40m 21515 | ecosystem: Environmental > Aquatic > Marine > Coastal | place: USA: California...
AAAAATAAGCTTAGACAAATAAGCACCCACAACATACTCATCACCAAATGGACCTGATAATCTTTTGCCATGTGTTGTAGTAAATTCATTTCCAAATAAATCTGAACCAAAAAAATATTGAGTAAATGTATCAATTACTACAAATAATATAATAAAGAATATTAACTTAAAAAATAGTTTATTATTAGTTTCACTTTCTAGAAAATAAGTAAATGCTAGAAAAAAGATTAAATATTTTAAAATTCCTAAACTTCCTTTTATGCTTAAAAATAAATCTACGCTAAGTCCAATATTAGCAATAAACAACATTAATATAAATAAACCGAATTTTAATACATTTTTATTTATAAGAATTTTTTTTGAAGATAAGAAATATAAAAACAATAAATCTATTAATAAAATATTTAGATTTAGTGCAAAGTTTCCTATAAAAATAGATATTGGCACAATAACTATTAATAATTCAAAAAATTTATTTATATCAAGATATCTTTTACTGTTTAAATAATTGGTCAATTTAATGTTTCTGCACTTTGTAGTTTGCTATTAAATCATTATATGTAAATTTAATCGCATCATCAAATTTCGTATTATACTTCCACCCATATTTTTTTGCTAACGATAAATCTAATTTTTTTCTCATAACCCCATTGAGTCTTTTGTCATTATTAAATTTTACTTTAATTTTCAATTTTAGAATCTTAATTATACTTTTTGCGTACTCCTTAATCGTTTTTTCAATATTTGTTCCTATATTAATAATCATGTGGTTTGTTTTTTTATTCATAAAAAAAACTATTGCATCAGCTAAATCATCTGCATACATCACTTCTCTTAAAACATTTCCTGTGCCCCAAAGTTTAACTATCTTATTATTTTTACTTGCCAAAAAAAATTTTTTTAAAATTGCTGGGATAAAGTGAGAACTATCAAGATTATAATTGTCTGATAGACCAAAAATATTACATGGCATTAAGCATTTATAATTTGTTTTGTATTGTTTGTTAAAACTCTGACACAATTTTATTCCCGCAATTTTTGCTATAGCATAAGGTTCATTTGTCTTTTCCAGCGGGCCTTTTAACAGCATTTCTTCATTAATAGATTTAGATATATTCGATGGATAAACGCAGCTTGAACCAAGAAAAATTAAATTTTTAACGCTATTTTTATAGCTTCCATGTATTAAATTATTTTGAATCTCAAGATTATCAATTAAAAAATCTGCTCTTTTGTTGTTGTTAGCCTTTATACCACCTACTTTGGCTGCACAAATTATAACAATTTTAGGTTTAATCTTATTTAAAAATTGAAAAGTTTTTTTTTGATTTTTCAAATCAAGTTGTTTTTTTTTTCTTACTATTATTTTTCTAAAACCTTTTTCTTTTAGTTTTTTTAAAACTGCTTTTCCAACAAGACCTGTGTGCCCTGCTAAATAAATTTTATCAGTTTTTTTAATTATCATTTATTTTTTTAAGGATGATTTTATTAAATCATAATCAGTTAAGGTCATTTCCTTAACTAGCATTTTAAAATTATTTTTAGATCTCCATTTTAAAATTTTTCTTGCCTTAGCACAATTACCAAGTAATGTCTCAACTTCAGCTGGTCTAAAATATTTTTTGCTACATTGCACAATAACTTTATTCTTTTCATTATATCCTCTAATATTTACTCCCTTTCCTCTCCATGTAATTTTAATATCCAGATTTGAGGCTGCTTCATTTATAAATTCAAAAACTGAAAATTGCTTTCCTGTAGAAATAACAAAATCATCAGGTTTTTTTTGTTGTAAAATCAACCACATTGCTTCAACATAATCTTGCGCATGCCCCCAGTCTCTTTTAGCGTTTAAATTTCCAAGTAAAAGTTTTTTTTGAATTCCTAATTTGATTTTTGAAAGTCCGATTGTAATCTTTCTGGTAACAAAAGTTTCTCCCCTGACTGGGCTTTCATGATTAAATAAAATACCACTAGCAGCAAAAATAGAATGTGCTTCTCTATAATTTTTTGTAATCCAGTGGGCAAAAACTTTCGATACCGCATAAGGGCTTCTTGGGTAAAATGGAGTTTTTTCAGTTTGAGGAACTTCCAAAACCTTTCCAAACATCTCTGATGATCCTGCTTGATAATATTTTGTTTTATTCTCTAATTTTAAAAACTTAATGCATTCCAAGATTCTTAAGCTACCTAGTGCTACAACATCAGCTGTATATTCGGGTACCTGAAAAGATACAGCAACATGTGACTGTGCTGCTAAATTATATATTTCATCTGGTTTTACTTTATTTATAATTGATTGAATTGAAAGTGAATCTGTTAAATCTCCATAATGAAGAAAAAAATTTTTTTCTTTTTTATTTTCAAAAATATGATCAACTCGTTCTGTGTTTATTGAAGATGACCTTCTTTTAACACCATGAACTTTATATTTCTTTTTTAATAAAAATTCAGACAAGTATGCACCGTCTTGTCCTGTTACTCCAAATATAAGTGCTTTTTTCATTATTTTAATTTATTTTGATTTTGTGATACTGGAAAATAGATATAATAAATATAAACAGCAATCAATTTTATTATGAAAATTATACTAGGTATCAATGCTTATCATGCTGATTCTTCTGCTTGTATTATTGTTAATAATAAAGTGGTCGCAGCTATAGAAGAGGAGCGAATAAATAGAAAAAAACATTTTTCAGGCTTTCCAACAGAGTCCATCAGGGGATGTCTTAACATTGCCGAAATTAAAGATTCAGAAGTAACAGACATTGCATTCAATACTAGACCTTTAAGTAATATAATTCCTAAAGGTATTTTTTTCTTAAAAAATTTAAACTTAAAGAGTCATAATTCTATCAGCAGATATAACAAAAAATTGAATATAAATTCTTATCTGTTTAACGATTTTAAATTTAAAAAAAATATCAAAATACACCATATTGAACATCATTTAGCACATATTGCTTCAGCTTATTACCCATCTAATTATAAGGATGCCATTGGACTTTCCATAGATGGCTCTGGGGACTTTGTAACACTCGCCATTGCAAAATGTCACAATCACACTATTAAGATAACTGAAAAAGTTTTTTTTCCAAACTCATTAGGTATTTTTTATCATGCTATGACTCAATTTTTAGGATTTAAAAATTATGGTGATGAGTACAAGATTATGGGCATGGCAGCATATGGTGAGCCTAAATATTTTAATAAAATAAAAGATAACCTTTTTAAGTTAAATAGAAATAAAAATTTTGAACTCAATTTACATTATTTTAACCATCAAAAAAATAACTTTAAATATGTGGCTGATGAAAATTTAATCATCGATGATATATTTAATGAGAATCTTTCAAGGCTATTTGTAAACGAATTAAGTAAAGACCACGATCAAGAACAATTTAAAAAAGATTTTGCTTGCTCTGTTCAAAAAACTTATGAACATTTTTTTATAAATATATTAAAAAAAATAAAAAACTTTAAATTTTCAAAAAACCTTGTTTTTGCAGGTGGTTGTGCATTAAATTCTTCTGCAAATAGAATCTTAACTAATGAAAAAAAATATTTTGAAAATACTTATATTCCATTTGCACCTGGTGATAATGGCGGAGCTCTTGGGGCGGCCATGATTGTGTTGGCAAATTCTGGTTATAGTTTAGATAATGGGAGATCACCTTATCTAGGAAAAAAATTTTCTGATGATTACATTCAAAAATTAATAATTAGTGATCTTTACAATATCAAAATTACAAGTAAATTTATAAAAGATGAATCTAAATTATTCAAAACTACTGCAAAACTTATCTCTGAAGGAAAGGTAATCGGATGGTTTCAAGACAAAATGGAGTTTGGACCAAGAGCTTTGGGAAATAGATCAATTTTAGCCGATCCAAGAAACCCTAATATGAAAAATATAATAAATATGAAAATTAAAAGAAGAGAGTCATTTAGACCCTTTGCACCTTCTGTGCTTGAGAAATTTCAAACTGACTGGTTTAATGATTCTTTTATAAGTCCATATATGTCCTCATTAGCATTTGTTAAAGAGAAGAAAAAGAAGCTAATACCAGCCATCACTCACGTAGATGGAACTGCAAGATTACAAAGTGTAAACTTTAATACCAACCCAAGATTTGCAGGTTTAATTAAAGCTTTTTATGAAATTACAAATGTTCCGATACTTTTAAACACATCATTTAATGAAAATGAGCCCATAGTGATGAAACCAGAAGAAGCTATAGATTGTCTTTTAAGAACTGACATGGATGCGGTTATTATAAATAATTTCTTAATAAAAAAAAATAACTCTTAAGCCTCTAAAATATCAATTGTTTTATCAATAGTTTTTTTCCAGTAAAATTTTTTATGATGAAGATTGCCTCTATTAATAAGATTTTGCCTTAACTTGGCGTTAGTTAGCAACTTATGCATTAAATCTTTCATTTGAATTATATTGTTCGGATTAAAATATAAAACAGCATCATTATTAATTTCTGGTATTGCTGATTTATTTGAAATAAGGACTGGGCATTTTTGTGACATAGCCTCTAAAGATGTCAATCCAAACACCTCACAGTATGAAGAAAAAATATAAAATTTTGCGTTTCTGTAAAAATTTATAAGATATTTGTTATCTAAATTGTGAAAGATCTTAATCTCATCTTCATCAAAATGTAATTTAACAAAATTCTTGATTTCTAAAAAATATTTTTGATCTAAAACTTGAAGTATAAAAACAAGTTTTAATTTTTCGAAATTATTTTTTTTTAATAGCTTAAAAGCTCTAAGTATGCTGATTATATTGTGATATCTTACACAAGACAAAACTGAAATAATATAATTTTCATAATTAAAACTTTTTAAGTAATAATTTGATTTTTTTTTTTTAATAAATTTTTCATCGACACCCAGATTAACAGCAAAAACTTTTTTTTTTTTAAGTTTTAAAATCTTGGTAATTTCTTTTTTTGCAAAATTTGAACAAGTAATTAACGTATCAGATGCTTTAATTGATTTTTCCATTATAAATTTAGTAAAAGTTTTTCTTAAAAAATTGCCAGGCATTTTCTCAAAAAGAACCCAAGGCAAGTTTGAGTGTAAGCATAATATAAGCTTTATATTTAAAATTTTTAATATTAAGGGACTTAAGTTCATTGGGCTGTATAATTTTTTTATACATAAATATTTTAATTCAAAAGGTAAAATAAATTGCATCCAAAAAAAACGATAGATTATATTTGATAGATAGTTTTTTTTAAGAATGTATCTGACGTTTGGGTTATTGTTTTTAATTTCTTTGTAATAATTTTGTGTAATAAAAATATATATTTTGTTTTTTAATTTTTTTTTACTCAGGTAGTTACAAAAATTAATATTATATGTTCTTGTGCCACTTCTTAAGTTTGTACCAACCATGTCAATTGCTATTGTCATAAATATTCAAATTATAATTTAACTTAAAACAAATAATTATTTTATTGTTATAATATACATTTAGATTTATATAATTTTTAAAAAAAATATGAAAAGTATTAAAAATTTTTATAATGATGGTGGGTGGGAAAATACATCAAATAACTCGAAAGATGCAGAACTTTTTGAAGACTTAAGACCGTCTGCAAAAAAATATGTCTCAAAATGTAGATTAAGAATACTCAAACATATTCCTAAAAATGGTGGATTAAACATCCTAGATTTTGCATCTGGACCAATTCAATATGATGAATACCTAAAATTTTCTAAGAATTTCAAAAAAAGACACTGTGTAGATTTTTCTAAAGTTGCTATTGATAAAGCTAAAAAAAAACTTGGATTAAAAGGTAAATATTATTGTAAAGATTTTCTAAAAATTAAATTTAAAAAAAACTATTTTGATTGTGTGGTTAGTCTTCATACAATTTATCATATCCATAAATCAAAACAGGCGATGACAATTAAGAAATTGATATATATAACAAAAAAAAATTATCTTTTATTTATTGTTTATAGTATACCTAAACTTTTTTTTATTTTTATTAAAAAAAAAATTTTTATAAAAAAAAAAATTAAAAGAAATAAATTATATTTTTTTTGTCATGAAAATAATTGGTGGCAACAATTTTCTGATTTAGCTGATATTAAATTTTATCCATGGAGATCTTTTTCATCACAACATCAAAAGTTCCTCATTCCTGAAAATAAAATTGGACAATTTATTTTTAAATTACTTTTTTTACTTGAGGAGAGTTTGCCTAGTTTTTTTGTTAAATTTTTTCAATATCAAATTATTGTTTTAAAAAAAAAATAAATCAATTATTTGGTTAATAATAAAATAATTTTAAAATTAACTGTTTAATAAATTCATATCAATACAATCAGATAAATTATTAGATTTTATTTCATACAATATTCCAGAATATGAAATCCCTTTGTTAAAAGGATTTCTTCCAGTATAGAAACCTACTTCTTTTTTTTTTGCTATCACTCTTCCTAAACAATTTTCAAATATACTAAAGTTTTTGTCTAAATCATCGATTGAGTTTTGAAATGTCAAAAAATATTTAGGATTATATTTTTGTATATCGTTAATATATATTTCAGGATTGTCCTTTTTAGACAGATAACTTAGAAAATTAGTTGAAAGTGTTTTATTTTTTCCCAAGGAAATTGACCTATGCATTGATATGATTGTGCCATCATCACTTATTATTGAATTTGCCCAAGAATATAATGCATATCCGTTTGCATATTTAGTCATTGTTTTTTCATAAAGTGTTTTAGTTAAAGACCCTGGAAATAAATTATATGAACCAAATATAAGAAATAAGAATACTACACAGGATTGGAAATAAAGTGGAATTTTAAATAAATAATTTATCTTAAGTTTACTTTTTGAAAGAATAATTATTAACCAAAATACAGGCTCAATAAGAAAACGCCCAGTTATTTGACCTTTAATTGATACAATTATTAAATAAAATAATATAATTAATATAATTCTTTTTCTTAATTCATATTTAATTCTTGGAATTAAGAGCAAAAATATTAAACAAATGCCCATTGTATTTGTAAAAGTACCTATACTCATTGGTATTAATAAATAAATCAATGGTATGTCTCTTCTATAATTTGTTATGTGAGTCTCAAGATTATTAAATCCAGGTAAATGTGTTGGGAATGGATTTAAAATATACTGATAGATATCACCTCCCCAATTATAAAATTTCCAATAAATAAGTGGAAAATAAAAGATACAAAAAATAATTATAGACAAATAAACAAATAATTTTAAATATTTTTTTTTATAAAAATATTCTAATGATGCTAAATATAATATGCCCCCACTTAAGATGAATGAAAATTTAGAATTAATTGAATTGGTTAAAAATACTAATATTATTATCGCTATAGAAAATAACATTTTCTTATTAAGTAAAAAGTTAGCTCTACTAAAAAAAATTATTGTAAAAACTAAGGCATTTGAAGCAATTGAAAATAATTGAGGCTTTGGTGAAGAACACAAAAAAATAATTATGGGTGTAGATAAAATTAATAAAGAAAATAATCTTTTGTCACTACTATTTTTTCTAACTACTCCAATTAAGGATAGTAAACCTGAAAATTGCACTAAATTTCCTAATTGCTCAGAATTAAACAAAAAACTTAAAGACATCACGATTTCTCCAGAGCCAGATAATAAATTTTCAAAATTATTTAACTCGGATGGAAATCTTCCACTGCTAGCAATAAATTTTGCAACAGATGCGTGATAGCCAAGTGCATCTGCATGCGTAATGGGTGATATTGAAAGAAAAAAATATCCTAGTAAAAATAAAATAATAATTATATTTTCTAAATTTATTTTACTAACATTATAAATATAAAATTTCCATTTTTTTATAAATTCAATAGATTGAATGATACCCAAAAATATTAAACATGATGCAAATAATAAAATAAATTCTTTAGAAAATTGAAAGAATAAAACTATAGGAAATAAAAAAACCATAGCAAAATTAATTGCAATCAAAGTTTTTTGGTATTGGATATCTGATACTTTAGCAATTATTGAATAAATATTCTTATTTTTAAGAATTATAGTTCCAAGCTGATTGAAGCCTAAGAATAATAATAAAGACACGTATAATCCAAATAATGGATAATTTGTAGATAGATTGTAAATAAAGTTCATTATAAATTTTTATCTTTTTAATTAATGCTGCTTATTTTTTAATTATAAGTATTAAGTTAGATGTACAAAAATATGCTTTATATGAAATTATTTTATAATTCTTAATTCTAAGTTTTTCACAATGATCTTTTAAATCTTTCTTTGATAATAAATTTAAATTTTCCTCATTAGCAAAAAAACTATATCCAAATAAATTAAGTATTTTTCTATGAACTATTTTCGGCAAAAAATGAATAAATGGAATCATTGTGTGAAAATCTAAAAAAAAATATCTATTTGGAGTTGTTATAAAAATATCTTTTTTTGCAACTCTTACACACTCTGAAATAAAAAGTTTTTGATTATTGTAAGAACCAACATGTTCTATGGTAGCATTTGAATAAACAATATCATAGCTGTTATCATCTAATTGATTATCACATCCATCACCAATAATAAAATTTTTCACATTAGGGTATTCATTTTTTAAAAGGTTACAATCCTGATTAGATAAACAGGTTATATTTTTATTATTTAAAGTTTTTTGTAAAATTAAATTATGATTTTTATCAATACTAGCTGTGGTTCCTATGTCTAATAAAGTTTTTTCATCCCTATAATTAATCTCATTAAAAAAAATTTTTAATATCTTCTCTCTATTTTCTAACAATTTTTTTTTAAAATATGTTTCTAATAATGTTACTTTTTTCCAATAAATTTCATTATAAATCATCTTTATTTTTTATTTCTAATTATTTTAGTATTTACTATAAGCTTATCAAAATTTTCAATACGAATGTTTATAAACAATTTGAATAAAGTTTCCATACTATTAATTTATAATATTTTTTTTATATTTTATTCTTAAAACTTTATTAATAATCATAGTTGGTAAAAAATATTTAAATAATTTACCAATCAATAAAAATAAGAAAAAATATATAATCTTAAAAAAATTTTTAAAAGATGGCACATTTCTGTAAATAATTTTCAAATTTTCTAAAAAAGCTTTGAATCTATTGTTGTCAGATAAACCTCCAGCTTCCACAGTGCTTATGATTAAATTAATTTTCTTAAAAATTTTATTTTTTTTTTTTATCTTAATAAAAAAATTAAAATCTGAACAAATTTTATATTTTAAATCAAAATTATATTTTTTTAAAAGATGTCTTTTAACAAAAGATGATTGATGACAAAAAGGAATATTAATAGAATTTTTATCAAATAATTTTCCATTGATTCTATATTTAAATTCTTTATTATTTATAATTGTATCACCATATATAACGTCATTTTCACTAAGCTTGTAAGAATATATTTTTTTCAATACATTGTTCTTGTAAAATAAATCTCCAGAATTCAAAAAAATAATCCACTCACCATTTGCATATTTTATTCCTTTATTCATTGCATCATATATTCCGGTGTCTTTCTCTATAATTAATTTATCAATTTTATTTTTTCTATTTAAAATTTCTTCTTGTGTGCCATCTATTGACATTCCATCAACAACAATTATTTCATAATTTTTAGGGTAAATTTTTTGCTTGTAAATTGATTCTAGAGTATTGCGTAATTTTTTCTTAGTATTTAGTGAAACAATTATGATACTAAAATATATATTTTTGTTCATCATTAAAATTCAAAATTTTAAAATAATTATCTGAAAAACTTTTTCATAATTTTTTTCTTTATATTTTTTGCATATTATTTTGTAAAATTTATAAATTTTACTGAGTAATTATTTAATATTTTTTGATTTTTAAAGCGTCAATTTAAAACTCTAGCATAGTTCTATCTATGTTCAAAATATTAAAATTTAATATTGTATTTTTATTTACACAGATTCAATTTAACAATTATAGTTTATTATTTAATACTCAAATTATTTCTTATTTATTACATTAAATATTTTGATAAACTTGAATAGTTTCCTTGGCACATTTTTCCCAAGAAAACTTTTGTGATTGTTTATAACCATATTCAATTTGATTTTTCAAATTTGTATTAGAGGATAAAATTTTATCAAACTTAAAACTCATATCATCAGTGTCTAGCGGATCAAAATATTCAATATTTTTTCCCCCAACTTCTTGAAGAGATCCTCCATTACTAGATATAACAGGACATCCACATGCCATAGCCTCTAAGATTGGAAGTCCAAATCCCTCATATAAAGAGGGATAAACCATCAGAGCAACATTTGAATAAATGTAGCTCAAACTCATTTTTTTTTCATTAGCAACTTGAATATGATCTAAAGTCATTTTATTTTTATTTAATATTTCAAAATCTTCTTTTCCAAATTTTTCACCTCCAACAATCATTATTTTAAAATTTTTTTTCATCAAATTAGATTTCGAAAAAGCTTCTATAAAACCATCAAAATTCTTATAACCTCTTCTGTTTCCTATAAATAAAATAAAATTTTTTAACTTCTTATTTTTTATTTCAATGAAATCGTTTGATAAATTTGATGCTAATAAAGTGACAGTTATTTTTTTTGGGTCGACACCAAAATATTCAATTAAATCATTTTTTGTGGTTTCTGAAATACAAATTAAATGCTGACTATTTTCTATACTAAATTTTTTTTCTTCTCGTAAATCTTTAAAATTTTTGAAATAATTTGGATACTTTTCACTTATTAAGTCAAATACAGTTAGAATTTTTGGCAGTTTAGGCAAATTTTTTTTTGAATAATACGTTTGATGTATCAAGTCATATGAATTTTTATCTAAATATTTTTTTGAAATATGAAAATTAATCAGATCAATAGAATTGTTAATCCTTCCAGGTAAAAAATTCACGTATGATCCAAATCGATATTTTTTTGGAATTTGTAAAAGATATTTATTTCTATGAAGTGGTGAAAAAAATTTTATATCTAGATTCATTTTTATCATTTCTAAACCTAAACTAAAAAAATAATTTGAAATTCCTCCTCTATTTTGTTTGGTGAATATTTGGTGATCAAAAAAAATTTTGGAGGCCATTTAAAAATTATTTTTAAGTTTCAATTTACTTTACTTTTGTTGTCATTTTCTTATCATTTATTTCAAAAATATTATCAAACTTGATTGTTTCTATTTTTCTATGACTAATAATTATAAGCGTTTTATTTAAAGAATATTTTTTTATATTTGATAAAATATTTTTTTCATTTTCACCATCTAGTGAACTAAAAGGTTCATCAAAAATTAGTACCTCTGAGCCTTTAAATTTACATCTAGCCATATTAATTCTTTGTGCTTGTCCACCTGATAAATTTGACGCAAAATCTCTAACATTTGTATGAATTCCATTTTTTAAATTTCTTACAAATTCTTCCAAGCCAGAAAAACTGATTGCTTCTAACACACTTTCATCTGAGACATTGTTTTGATCTGAGCCAAAAGTAATGTTATTTTTTATTGTGTCGTTAATTAAATAGGATTTTTGAGGCACATAACCCATTAAATTAGATTGGTTTAAACTATTAATATATTGTTTTTTATCTTCTTGGTCATTTATATAGATTTCACCAATGTCCGGTTTAATAAAGCCTAATAATAAATTTAAAAAAGTGGTTTTTCCTGAACCAGATTTTCCAATAATTAAATTTATTGAATTTTTTTTAATTTTAATATTTATTTTTTCAAATATTTTATTATCTCTATCTGGGTAACAAAAACTTACATCTTTAAAAATGATTTCTTTAAACATATTTTTATTAATAAATTTTGTATCTTTTTTATAATCTGCTAAATTTGCCAAATATATATTACTGTCGTTAACTTCTTTTGCTATTTCAGCAACAGCTGGTTGAGTATACTTTAAGCCTTGAAGAGCATGAATTATTTTTGTAACAGACGGAATAAGTCTAAATGAAGATAATCCAAAAATACCAAGAGTTTTCATTAGTTCACTACTATCAATAAAATTATCATTATATAATAAAATTGAAGCAGAAATTATCAATACAATAACAATTTCAATTAAATATCTTGGTATTTGCTGAATAAATAACAATATAAAATTTGAATTAAAAAATTTTACGGAAGACGAATAATATTTTTTTAAAAAAAATTCTTGTGCATGAAATGCTCTTATTTCAAGACTGCCATTAATAGTTTCTGTGGCTAATTGTAACTTTTCTTCAGCTGTATGGTGAAAAAACTGCCCAACTTTCTCAATTTTTTTTCTAAAGAAATAGTAAAATAAGATAGATATAATCGAAATAATTATAAAACTAAATGCAATTATTTCAAAGTTAACTATAGCTAGTAATGTAAAAATAAGAGTTATTAAAACAATTTCAGAGCTAATTGTAAATATATGTTGTAATGCTCCATTAGAAACCAAACCTGTAGTAATTTCTATGTTTCTCGTTAATTCAGAATTTTTCTTATTTCTTAAATTTAGAATGTTATCATAAAGATATCTATTTAATAATGTATTTGAAATGTATACACCTAAATTTTTTTGAAATTTTAATCTTAAATAATTAACAAAAATTGTGAGTAAAAATTTGATAATAAATACAAAACATAGAAAATAAAAAAGTATCTTAATATTTCTATCTATGTTGAATATTTTTTCTAATACACTTATAGTTTTAAGATCTTGAAATCCTGCTAAAAATTGAAAAATATCAAGTATATATAATAAAAT
>Ga0315320_10003537_pt1 | contig 12801 bp, 7 predicted proteins | sample M140m21515metaG_FD_203458 | JGI IMG/M metagenome (GOLD analysis project Ga0315320, IMG submission 203458) | Ammonia-oxidizing marine archaeal communities from Monterey Bay, California, United States - M1 40m 21515 | ecosystem: Environmental > Aquatic > Marine > Coastal | place: USA: California...
CTCGCGTCACTGTGTCCTCGCGTCACTGTGTCCTCGCGTCACTGTGCCCGAGACCTTGATCCCTGCGGTCCACCGGTGATCTCCTGTCCAAGCGGGAGGGGTCGAGCCGCCGTCGCAAAGCCACGGGCGTAGAGATGTTCCTTAAGTTTTCTAAAGGCAGCAAAGCTATTTGGATACACCCAAACGGTAATCGTGGTCGCATTGGGATCGCGCCCGGCCAGTTCAATGTCGAGTTCACTACTGTTGGCTAGGACTTTTTCGAGCGTTTGACCGTGTGGTGTTTGGAGTGGTTCGACGGTCATACCAGTCAACTGAATTCGAGTTGCCATCTGGAGTTGTCCGCCACGCGAAATCATTTCGCGGCCCTTGTTCATGCGATATTTTGCTACGAAGCCTCGAATGGGGCCGACGGCGGCTTCGGTCTGCCCGTTGCGAGCACCGGCAGCCATCCTTTCGAAATCCTGTTTGATTTCATCGAGAAGTTGTTTGATTGGAACGATGGATAAACGGTTTTCTTTCAGGCGGAAGTGGATTTCATCACCGAAAACGGTTTTCGCCATCGGGGTGGGCAGATGATCGACGGCGACAACCGGAGCCGGCTGATTTTCCAGATGCTGCCGTGCGCCAACCAACTGCTCTAATTGTTTCTGTGCGGATTTGAATTCGGTGACTCGCTGAGCATTCTGGACAGCCTGTGCATCAAAGTCTTTCTTCTTTTCAGCCCAAGCGTTTTCGACCTGAGCCAGCAGGTCCAGCATCAATGCCCGCTGCTGTTGGCGGCGCTGTATCTTTGCATCGTATTCACGAATGCTGTTTTCCAGACGTTGAGAATCAGCTTGAGCGCTCGCCGCTTTCATTGAGTAGGCAGCTAATTCCGATATTTGCTCTTCAGAGGCGCGGTGAGAGTCATCCTGCTCGACATGATCTTGCATTTCCTCAATCACAGCAGTCGATTGTGCGCCCAGAATCACAACCAGAATGATCAAAATGCCCACAAGGTTGGCAACGATGTCAAGAAACGCATCGTGCCCCATCTCGAGCATTGTTCTTTTCTTGCGGTGCTGACTCATTGTGAACGTCTCCCGGTGACTTCGATGCCGCTTCCACGAAAACCTTCCTGCAACTCGCTATATCGACGCTCACTGCCCGGCATGATGATCACCTGCAGTTGCGGTTCCCAACGTCCACCGGGTAATGCAGGACCCCAGCGTTCAATTCTTTCGCGAACAGCCGCAGCGAGTTGCAATGTTGCTTGATTGAGATTGCCATTCCCACCGTTAAACCCAAATACCTCAGTGCTGCCCGCTGCCCCGGAGGCAAGCATTACAAAGTGGTCAGAATGACACTCGATGCGGATTGCTCGGACGATGGCGTTGCCCTTCATACCAACCATGCGTTTTGGTATTGCCCAATCTCTGCCTTCTCGCCGTAATGGAATTCGCTGGCTATTTTTTTCTGTCGTTGAAGGGGGTGGTTGCGAATTGGGTTGCTGCTCAGAACGAGCAGATTGCGGTTGCTGATTGAATTGACCACCCGAGGTTTGGGTTCCACCTTGGCCACCTTGAGTGGTTTGCGTGAGCTGTGAATCTGTTTCACCGCTTCCTTGGTCAGCCAACGCTTCACGATTGGTAGTGACCGCTTCGTTGCCATTGGACCGTTCAGCAGAGCCAGTCGGTGATTGGTTCCCTAGTTTTGAATCATAAGCATTAGACGTAGCGGCGAACTTGTTTTGTTCACCGAGGTTTGTTGCAGGGTCTTCGGATTTTCCGACGTTTGTTGGCGACATCGAGTCCGACCTGCCAAGTCCTGTGGTTGAGTTGGCGGAAAGCAATGAACCTGGTTCTTGACGAAACTCGTCACTCTTGGAAACTCGTTCCATCTCATTCGTTGCTGATTGGATTTTTTCTGCCCATTGCCTCGCTTCATCGCCAGCATCCATTCGCCCCTGTGTGGCAGCAAGGGCCCGGTTGGCATAGCTTGAACGGGCTTGATACCCAGAGTTACCGTAGCCGGATGTGCTGGGATAAACATTTTGGGCGCCAGCAGCGGTTGTCGGTTCGTTCTGAGACCGAAAGCCGTTCGCTCTTCCTTCGCGATCCATTGATGCGGCCGATAGAACAGGCAGGCGGCGATTGTTCTTCTGCGTGTTGGCAACGGCACGTTGCGAATACCCTCGGGCACCACCACCGTCAGTTCCAGGATAGGAATTCAAATTGCGTTGTTGTGCTGCTGCTTTGCGAATTACCAAGTCGACCTTCTGCTTCAAGACAGGGTCTGGTTGGGCGTACGCAAGTTGGATTCCAGCAGGTACCAGCTCATATCCAAACTGGTCGTCCCAGTCTCGCATTGCGCCGCGGGCGGCGGCATAAGATTCGATTCCATCTGGTCGGACAACCAGAAGAGGGTAGGGCGGGGCAGCATCGCTGTACTGTCCCAAGGCATGAAGCCGGATGGTACGCAACGCGGCATCCAGTGGGTTGGTGGAATCAGCGGATCTCTCAAGTTCTTCGAGTGTGATTCGATTTCCCTCAGGGAAAATCATCAATCCTTCACTGGTGCATTCCAGGTAGATGGGGCGCCGGTCAGTACCATTGGGGCCTTTGTGTGGCACAATGACGATGCGAGGTGATTGGTTTTCAGCTTCCTCTTGTAACTTGGCAAGCGTTTGCTTTTCTTGATCAACTTGTTGCTGGACGGTCTTCAGCATTTGTTGATCGATTTCCGCAGTGTCTGCGGTTTCATCATTCAAACGTGCAATTTCATCGTTGAGTTGATTCAATCTCTCACGCGTGCTTGCTAGTTGCTCTTCAATATACGTGAGGGCATCACGGCGTTCGCCCAGTTCTTCGGTTTGCTCCTCGCGAAAAGAAACCAACTCCTTCACGCGGAATACTTGTTCTTCCAGCAGGGAATCAACATCGCTGGCAGAAAGACCTTCTCTCGCTTGGACTTTGGGATCCGGTATTTGCTTGCTTGTTGTTTGTTCTGCTGCGTTGGTTGCGTTTTGAGCAACCAACGCGAGTAGCAGAATTAGCGTTCCAAGGGTGCAAACGAGTACCGCTAAGAAAGGGAATAACGATGGTGATAGCCCTTTGCGATCTCGCCGACTCATGCTGCCTGCCTTGACGAAGAAAGATCAGCTGAATGGCTGGGAGTAGATATCCGACTGGACAACACGTCGACTGCGCGAGCCAGGATTCGCATTGCATCTGCCATCCCATCTCCCCCGGCGGCCGCTACGCTTCGATCAACCGATGCATTGGTTGCAACGAGCCTTTGCAGATTTGAGTCGAGAGATTTTTGCAACATCGTGACAGCGGCAGCACTGCCCTGAGTTTCTGCAAGATTTTCGTACTGTTGGGAAAGAGCGTTGAGGACCGTTTTCAACTGGTCAGCGTGCTGTGTGAGCACACCCGTTTGGTGCTGGCATTGCTCATCAAAGTAAACCGATGATTTATCGGTCACGGTTTTAAGTGTGTTTGCGTGCTCAGCCAGAGCTGGTGACAATCGAGTCTCGATATCGCTTAACAATTGGCGAGACATTTGTTCGTGTGTTCGCGTCGATGCTTGATGACTGGTCGTCATCAGGTCGTGCCAACGATTGCATTCGCTGACGATCTGTGTGCTAACTTGTTTCGACGCTCCAGCGATACTCGCTGCATGTTTATCTAACGCAGGCAGGAGCGTTCGCTCGAGTGCTTCACTGATTTTGTTGGCATTATCTTGCTGAACTCTTTGCCAGTGCTCCTGAGCCTCGTCGATGGTTCTTGCCCACAGACGCGTCTGATTATCCAGCGATTCGGCAACCGCAGCTTGCACACCCCGGCACAAATCAGCAATTAATGCTGTCTGATTGTCGGATGTTTCATCGCTGGGCAGGCTTGCAGAGACGAGATGTCCCACGCGGGCATCAATATCTGATAACAGTTGCTGTTCACCACGTTCGATGGGAAATTGCACGAAGATCGCGACTACAGACAGCACGAGTCCCAAGGCGGTTGTGTCAAACGCGACATACAGACCGCTCTTCAGGTTTTCCACCGCAGCACTGCCGTTGGCGAAGTCGAGCCCACCTAATGTTTGTGTAATGCCGATCACGGTTCCAAGAAAACCGAGCATTGGGATGGCCCAAATGATGATTCTCACAAGACCCAGCGAGTCGTGGGCAACATCTGCATCACGTCCCGAAAGCTCTCTCAGATCGTCAGCTAAATGTTTCGTTGTTCCTCGCTGGGATTGACGTGTCAGTAGTTCCTCGAGTCTCGAAACGAGTCGGTTCTTCCGCGTTTGAGACGGTAATCGACGGAGTTCCTGTAGCCATCGTTTTGAAACGAAGCCTGCGTCGTTATCGGTAAGCCAGCGATCGGCGGGCGATTCTTCGCCTGTCGGCGGGAGCAGATCTTCATCCCGAATTGCGTTCAATTGCTTGACCTGCGTCAGCACGTCAAGCCATTTTGTGAATAGGACCGCGACCGCGAACCAAAACAGAATCGTCGCCGCGATCGCGATGGGATGCCCCAAGAAGTATCGCTGCAGAGGTTGCCAGGACGTGGCATAGACCAAACTGTAAAACCCTGCGTTCAACGCGGTACCTGTGAGGGCAGCCAGAGCTGCATTCCCTGCGGTTTGCGTTTGGGGAGGCCCCGTGGACTCCTCGCCCGCGTCGCTCTGCGAGGGCCTGATGTTGGGCTCGAAACCTTTACTTTTCACGTCAATTCCCACGGTCAACCTCTCTCGGGAGTTTCATTCCGGGACGAGCCCGCAAGCGGCCAATCAGATCGGCCAAGCTACTGCAGGTTTCCCTCCGCCGCTGGCGAGACCTTCGGCGGGAGGGCAACGCCCCCACACAATCGAATCGACCGTTAGGACCCCGAAACTTTATCCCATCGTCAGAAATTACCATCTCGCCTAGAAGCAGCCTCGGGGCGAGCGTTCGTTGTGAGACAGGGTCTCGGCTCGGGCCAGATCACCCTGCTGAAGCTCTGCTGAGTTCATATTGCGGCGAATTCGGGCATCTTCGTAGGATTGGGGTGAAATTGATTTCGGGCGTCCACTGTCGTTTTCGCTTAGCAAAATGACCTGTAATTGCCCGTGTTCTGCAGGAATTGGAGCAATTGTGATGATGAACGCCGAAATGGTCGAAACTACCCAAGTCGCGACTAGTGATGCAGGAAACCGGATAATCCGCGCCGGATTGGTGCTTTTGATGGTGATCGGCATCGCGACAGTGGCGGTGAGCCAGGACCCGACGCCTCAGAGTGATGGACTGCCGATAAATTCCGAACTTTCCGACCTGACGCTCGCCGAAACGGTGGCAAGGGTGGGTGCTTCGGGCGACATGATCGGATTTTCCCATTCTGACAGTTCGGGAACTCAGACAATTACGCTAGTTCATACCGGCAAAGCTTGGATGGCCGTGTATCATATTGACAGGTCGGGGAAGGTCCGACTCGTCAGTAGTCGTCCAATTGATGCTGATTTTTCATTGCAACTGAACGCCACGTCCCCACTGCCTGACGAGATTCGCGAGATCAATCGACGGTGAGGGTAGTTGGTGTTGGGCTGCAGCGGGTGAACTATGACGTATGTTCAAAGCGTCCGTTTTTCCCGTGTCCACAACTACCAATCGACGATCCTGTTTAATCAGGGTCTCTCGGAGCCGAAGATCGAATGGCTAACTACCTCTCGTTAGAAGAAGCTGCCCAAAAGCTCGGAATCACCGCTGATCAGCTAGTTGATCTGCGTAGCCAAGGAAAAGTGCGTGGTTTTCGCGATGGAGCGAGTTGGAAATTCGCGGACAATGATCTTGGACGCCTCGCCGATGAAATCGCAGATGGTGATGGCAGCGATTTAGGCATTGGAGGCGATGCCTTTGCCTCGGGACCCGGAAGCGATGTCAATCTTGTGGCTTCCCAGGGAGACAATGCAGATGTTCAGGTCGTTTCCGGTGAAAGTGACTTGGAAGTCTCCGAAGACTTGCTCGAGATCGATTCAGCTGAGTTACAACTCAACGATCCAGCGATCATGCACGATTCCGCGCAGCTTGATCTGGCAATCGAGCCGAACGCTGGAAGCACGGGCCCAGTGACTGACGAAGAGCTAAAAGAAATTTCTGAGTCCCACCCGGATGTACTCGCCCCTGAGGTTGGTGCAGGTGAGGGTAGCGGCAGCATGTTGGACCTGGAAAGTGAGTTGAGCCTGCAGGCCGGCAGCGACCTCAGTTTTGCGTCGGGTGAACCCGATGAAGACAGCGGGGAAGAGTTGATTGGTGCCGATGAAGACAGTGCGATGGACGTTCTTGGCAGCGATATTGATGCCGCTGGATCGAAGGCTAGTTCGGCAGGCGTTAGCAGCCTCGAACTCATGAGCGATTTAGATGAGCCAGCAGACATGGCGGGGTCGCCCAGCGCGGACGTGTTAAGCGAGCTCGACTTGCTGGGCGCGGAAAAGTCTGGCAGTGGTGTGATTTCCGGAGACAGCGGAAGTCTGCTCGGATCAGGACTCGGTAGCGGAGTCGGATCAGGCTTGGGATCCAGTCTGGGAGACGTTTTGGCGGATGATGAACTTGTCATCGCTGACGATGATGACGATTTGGTTATTAGCGGTGCGGGCAGTGATATCTCTGTTGCCGGTGACAGTGGGATCAATTTGATGAGTCCGTCCGACAGTGGCTTGTCACTCGAGAGTGAGCCATTGGATCTTGCTGGAAGCAGTATCTCAGCCCTCGATCTGGGACAGGAAATGTCAGAGGGCGGTAGCAGTGGCGGTGGTAGCGGGTCCATGGTTGACTTCCAAGCTGATGAAGAATTCCAGCTTTCGCCGTCCGGAATCAGTTTGGAACCTGACTTCGAAAGTGGTTCGCAAGTGATCGAAGTCGAAGAATCAGAGGCAATTGGCGAGCCGATCGAATTTGGTGATGCCGGTGTTGCTGAAGCTGGTGACATGTTCGGTGCCGAACCCGAAGCCGTTGAAGTCCTAGGTATGGACGCGGCCGAGGAAGAAGGAATCTCCGTAGACCAGGCTGCAGCTGTCTCTGCTATCGGTGGTGCCAGCGGCGGTTACAACGCTTTTGAGGTTCCATTCACACTGATGCAGTGCATCACGTTGTGCATGGTCTTGGCGGTACTCAGCGTCGGGGGCATGTTGGTGACCGACCTCATGCAAAATATGTGGAGCTACAGTGAAACAGCCGCCCCGGTAAGCTCGCTTACAGATTCACTGACCGGTTGGCTGGATAGCAAGCCGGGGTCCTAGTAGAGCTTCAAGCCCGATCGTAAGCCTCCGGACCTTCAGGGGCTTAAAACGCCGCTCAACGTGGGTCAAACTGTCGCGATAACGGGATATATGCGCACTTTCCTGCGTCCCCACGCAATGTTGGGTACGAACCATAGTGGATTGCCCTTTATAGTATGGCATAGGTAAAATACCGGACCCCTCCGGTGATCGACTTCCTCAGTCGAGTCTCTCTCCAGATCAACGGCACCGATCGGCTGTTGAGCCGTTGTTTCGTAGTATTACAGACACGCGGTTCTGGGGCTTTCCTGGTTTGGTCAGGAAAAGAGGACAGGTTTGGCCGGTTTTGGTCGTGCACAAGTAGGTAGAAATGTTGGGCTCAACCGTTAGTTTCCAAAATCTGTTTCATTGGCCATCCAAGATGCGTCACACGCGATTGACGTGCAGAACTTGGGGTTTGATGCTATTCGCATGCTGCATGGCTGGCTTCGCGGGTTGTGAACGTCTCGATCCAGTCGTGACGTACACCGTTCCGACGAAGCTTCCCGCCAAGCTCGTGCCCGGGCAGGATCGTATGTTGGCAGCCATGTTGCCTAAGGGAACCGAGATTTGGTTTTTCAAGGTCACCGGTCCGGAAGAAGCAGTGGACTCGATTGGCACAGAGTTCCGGAGCTTTGTTGAAGGGATTGAGTTCGAAAATGGTTCTCCGAAACTCAGTGAATTACCCACTGGATGGCGACGTGGGGGAGAAAAGCCGTTCCGTTATGCGACATTGGATGTTGAGACTCCCGATAAACAACTCGGGATAAGCGTCTCCTCTCTTCCGCTTCGAGAGGATGCGTGGGATGAACAGGTGCAAGACAATGTAAACCGTTGGCGGGGGCAACTCGGGCTGCCCAAGTCCAACGCGAAATGGGCTGGTGGTGAAGCGATTACCGTCCAATCCGCAGATCCGAATGCGGTCTGGGTTGATATTGTTGGCGAAACGGGAGGAACCAACTCGATGGCGCCACCTTTTGCGAATCGTATCCCTCGACCAAGTTCTGCCAAAGCGTCTCCTTCGCAGTCCGCCAACCCTCCAGCCAAGCCTGCCTCTGATGAGCGGATGCTGGCCGCGATGGTTCCCAAAGGATCTGACGTTTGGTTTTTCAAGGTCAAAGGGGCAAAAGAACCAGTCGCTTCGCTTGCGAAAACGTTTCGTGAATTCGTTGAAGGCGTAAAGTTCGAACAGGGGGCACCCGATTTGAATATGCTCCCTGAAAGTTGGACTCGCGGTGGAGCACGACCGTTCCGTTACGCGACTTTGGATGTCGCAACACCAGCAGGAAAATTGGATGTCAGTGTTTCCAAACTAGTCCGTCAGCAGGATAAGCCATGGGCTGAACAAGTTGATATGAACGTTAATCGTTGGCGCGGTCAGATGGGATTGTCCCCGTCAACTGATAAGTGGGCAGGCGGGAAGCCACTCAGCGTGGCAACCGCAGATGAAGGCTCGGTTTGGGTCGATTTGGCGGGCGACGCTGGCAGCGGCACGGGCAAGTTGCCACCATTGGATCCACCGATGGCTGGACAGACACCGTCCGGTTCACCTTCTGAAACAGAGTCCGAAAACAAATCAGAGCCTCTTACCTATCAGCGACCCGAAGGATGGCGAGATGGTCGTATGACTAGCATGCGACTGGCTGCCTTCAACGTTGGGCCCGAGAGCAAGTCAGCCGAGATCACCGTCATTCCAGCGGGAGGCGATCTTCGTGGAAATGTAGCTAGATGGTTGGGCCAAGTCAGAAATGGGACGGTTGCAGATGAGGTTGTTGATCAAGCGTTAGAAAACGCTAAGGACGTGACCGTTGCTGGTAAGCCGGGAAAACGGTTTCTATTGCTGGCCGAAGAAAATACCGAACCGAAAAAGGCTATCGATGCAACCATCGTCCCGCTCGGTACCGATGGAGCGTCCAGCTTGTTTATCAAGATGACCGGTCCTGCTGAAACAGTCGAGAATCAGGATGATGCTATCACCCTATTTTTGAAATCTTTGAAATTGAATTTGTAAACGATTCGCTCGCACTCGAAACGTGATGAAATTATGTCGACGATTGTAGACTCCGCACGCGGTCCAAAAGAAAACGCAGGCAATTTCTCCCTGCTCAGTGTCTTTACTGCGATCGGTTCATTGAAATTCACTGTGGTCCTGTTTGCCTTGTCGCTGGTTACCGTTTTGGTAGGCACGCTGGCTCAGGACGAAATGAATATGTTCGAGGTCAAGCAGCGGTACTTCACCTGTTGGTTCACCCAGCTGTATTTTGATGATCTCTTCCCACAAGCCTTTTACCCGCATGAAAGCCCGATCCGAGGCAGTATTCCGTATCCCGGTGGCGCCTTGATTGGTGTGCTACTAATGATCAACCTCGTAGCTGCCAAAGCAACGCGGTTTCGAGTTAGCGGAAAAGGATCACAACTGCTTGCTGGTGTTGGAATCATCGCGTTTGGATCGCTGTTGGCTTTTTTCGTCGTAGCTGCAGGGCACAGCAGCGAAGGTCTGCAGGGTACACCCCCGATCAGCTATGAAGCTCTTTGGGCGACCGTGTTGGCGAGCCTGACTGTGTTGGCATTTGGCTGTGTTTACGCGGGTGTTCAAGTTTCTCAGGGAACGATGAAGACTTTGGCCTTTTGTTTTGCAGCTTTGCTTGGTGCCTTCGTAGCCTACTCCCTCGCGGAAGATTTCCGTGTCGGCGACCCTGGCTTGCGAATTGTGTGGCAGTTAGCCAAGGGATTGGGTGCGGGCATCATCCTATTGGTTGGTTGTCTCATGGTGTTTGGCAAACAGGGCGGAAACGTTCTGCTGCATCTGGGCGTCGGCTTGCTGATGTTTGGGCAATTCGCGTTCGGCGATCGTCAGTTGGAGCAGAGGCTCAGCCTGATTGAGGGTGAGTCATCAAACACACTTGTGAACCTCGATTTGATCGAACTGGATCTGATCGCCAAAGGTGAGGCTGGCGATGAGGTGATTGCGATCCCAGGAAGTCGCTTACGCACCGCTGCCGAGACAGGTGAGGTGATCAGTGACGAGTCCCTGCCGGTGGATGTTGGGGTCGTCGAGTTTTACGAAAACTCGAACCTTCGCAGCCCGCAGGGTGAGAACTTGGCCACCGCCGGATTCGGAATGGAGGCGGAGGCTGTTCGCGCTAGAAAATCTGGTGGAACCGATAGTGAACTAAATTTGGCCTCTGCCTATGTAGATCTGATCGATAAAGAAACGGGCGAGTCGCTGGGTGTTTATTTGGTGAGCCAGTTGTTGTCTGATCGTGTGATGCTACTTGCTGACGGCAAGAGCAAGGATCGCTATGACTCGGTGACGATTGGTGATACTGCCTATGACATTGGTTTAAAGTTCCACCGTGAAGTGAAACCCTACTGGGTTCAATTGGTTGACGTTCGCCGAGTCAACTACAGCGGGACGGATACGCCTCGAGACTACTCGTCATTCATTCGGATCGTGGACGAAGCGACAGGCGAGGATCGTCGTGAGCGAGTCTGGATGAACAATCCCCTGAGATATCGTGGTGAAACTTTTTATCAAAGCAGTTACACACCGCTGCCTGGTGGCAAAGAGATGACAGGCATTCAAGTCGTCCAGAACTCAGGATGGCTGATTCCGTATTTAGCTTGCAGCATCACCGCGCTTGGAATGTTGGCACACTTTTTTGGCACGCTGACCCGCTTTCTGAAACGACGTGAACGTGAGACGCGTAAACGGGACAATCAGATTTCGGAAATCGAAGATGGAAGTTCGGGTCCGCCTTCTAGGTGGCCAGTGATTGTGAGTGTCGTTGGGTTCGGCCTTCTTGCGGGAGCCATGCTTGTGCCCACAGCTGCCCTCAGAGATGAAATGCGTCCCGCGGAACGCGGAACTAAATTCGATTTTTATGCTGCTGGCAAAATTCCGGCACAGTTCGGTGGTCGAGTCATGCCGCTTGACGCCTATGCAAGGCAGACTGTTAAGGCGATTAGTAATAAAGAATCCATTCCACTCGAAGGTGCACCTTCCGAACTTAAAGATCGAGTGGATGGCAAAAGTCTGTCGGCAATCCAGTGGTTGATGGAAGTTGCCAGTGATAGCAAAGATATTGAAAAAATCCGAATGTTCCGAATTGATGCTGAGGAAGTTCGAAGCGAATTTGAGCTGCCAAGGCGGAAAAGCAAGCTCTACTCACTCGAAGAAATTCGGGGTGAATGGGGGCGTGTCAGTGAGATCGTCGACGAAGCCAGAGCCAAGGATGGAGCAGAGCAATCGTTCAAGGAGCGCAAACTTTTGGAGCTAGATCGGCGTACTCGCGAATACACAGTTGCGGCTGCGGCTTTCCAGTTCCCTAGTCCGAGGGTGATGAGCGAGGAAGAGTTTAAAATGGTCCAACCTGGGCAACCCTCGGACCCTTCTTCTCGAGCAATGTTTGCCATGCGAGAGCTTGCGAGGAACATGGATCGACTGAAGAACATGCCAGCGGCCGCGATCATCCCACCGGATGCCGAACTTGCCGCCGAGACAGTTGATCAACCTAAGTGGACCGCTTTCTCCGCCGCATTCTTTGAGGAAATTCAAGAGCTTGCTCGGTCTCAATCTGGTAGCGGCGGCGTTACCGAACGTTCTGAGTCGATTGCAAGTTTTGGCGATATGATCTCAGCTTACGGTGAGGAAGATACTGAGTCGTTCAATGAGGCCGTCGATGCACATGCGGCAGCATTGGCCTTGTATCCGATCATGGGCTTCTCGCCACGACTCGTCTCGCTTGAACGCTGGATGCAAGCTTCTTGGCCCACTGGAGTGGCGATGATCTTGTATTTAGTCACGCTGGTTCTCGGCTTGGTCTACTTTGCTGTGAACCTGCCACGATTGCGTCAAGCGGTTTGGGGAATGTTGGTGATCGCCCTGGTCGTGCACACCGTGGCGATCACTTGTCGGATCGTCATCACTGGACGGGCTCCGGTGATCAATATCTATTCGTCTGCAGTCTTCATTGGTTGGGCTGCTGTGCTGTTCGGCGTGCTGGTCGAAAGAATCTTCCGCTATGGTGTCGGTAATTTGTTGGCTTCAGCTGCCGGCGTACTGACGTTGTTGGTTGCCTACGGTCTGAATACCGGCGACACCATGCCGGTTTTGCAAGCAGTGCTAGACACGCAGTTCTGGCTGACAACTCATGTGATCACCGTGTCGCTGGGTTATGTAGCTACCTTGGTTGCCGGGACGTTGGGGGCCGGGTATCTGCTTGCCGGCTGGGTCGGTGTTGATAAGAAAAAGCTGAGGGATGTCTACCGCTGTATCTATGGAGCCACTTGTTTTGGAATCCTGTTCAGCTTCGTCGGAACTGTCTTGGGTGGCCTTTGGGCAGATGACAGTTGGGGCCGTTTTTGGGGCTGGGACCCGAAAGAGAATGGCGCCTTGCTCATTGTGATCTGGAATGCACTCATGCTGCATGCACGTTGGGATGGCATGGTGAGTGGACGAGGATTTGCCGTCTTGGCGATCGGCGGCAACATTGTTACCGCGTGGAGTTGGTTTGGTACTAATGAGCT
>Ga0315320_10003538_pt1 | contig 12801 bp, 8 predicted proteins | sample M140m21515metaG_FD_203458 | JGI IMG/M metagenome (GOLD analysis project Ga0315320, IMG submission 203458) | Ammonia-oxidizing marine archaeal communities from Monterey Bay, California, United States - M1 40m 21515 | ecosystem: Environmental > Aquatic > Marine > Coastal | place: USA: California...
AGGCGGAGCGTTTGGTCGAGAGCGCGCGTGATCTGCGCCGATGTCAGGTCGAGGTGGTCTCGAAGGAGACGTTGCTGCGTCTGCATCACCTCGACGCCCTCGTCGCGATCACGCTCGACGATCGAGAGGCGGCGCAGGCCGCGACGATTCGTGCGGTCGCTGTCGACGCGGAATTAGAAGCACCAGCCTTTTACGGACCCGAGTTGGTAGAGCTGCACGACCAATGGCGTCAGCGGTTGTCTTTGGCCCGCATCACCGTCACCGTGCGGGGCGGGGGTGTGGTCTATGTGGACGGCATGCAGGTCACCGAAGCGCAGTCGCTGCGCGTCATCCCGGGCGAGCACTTGATTCAGGTGCAAGAGGACGATCTGATCATGTCCACGGTGTCCGACATTGAGAGCGACCAAATTGTCCACACCGGGCTTCCATCCGAACAGGGCGTGAAGCTCGAGTCGTGGGACGCGCCCGATGCGTCGGAGTCGACACCTAGTTCGGAGTCGACAGACAGGCCCATTGCACGCCGTCACGGCTTGGGGTGGTATCTCGCGGGCGGCGCGCTGGTGGCTGGTGGCGCCGGGGTTGGCGCGTTGACCTATCAAGAGGAGAAGGCCTTCCTTGCGCGCCGTTACAACGCGGCGCAGTATGGCGGTTGCGACCGTTCGCAGCGGTGTTGGCTCGCGGAGCGCGACCAGCAGATCTTCGAAGATGCCCGCGCCATCGACCGCTCCTATGTCGCGGGCTACTCGTTGATTGGGCTAGGTGTTGGTGTGTCCTTGGTCGGTGTTGTGGGGCTTCCCATCCGCACCGACGGCAACACCCTTCAGTTCTACGGTCGTTGGTGAGGTTTTTTTAATGGCGGGCCTATCCCTGCAAGGCGTACACAAGTCTTTTGGTGATGTTGAGGTCTTAAAAGGCATCGACGTGGCGATCGAGCGGGGCGAGTACCTTGTGCTGGTCGGGCCGTCCGGATGCGGAAAGAGCACCCTGCTGCGTTGTATCGCGGGCCTCGAAGACCTGAGCGCTGGCGAGGTCCACATTGGCGGGCGCCGTGTGGACGGTTTGGCGCCGAGCGCGCGAGACGTGGCCATGGTGTTTCAAAGTTATGCGCTCTACCCACACATGACCGTTCGACAGAACATGGGCTTTGCCCTGAAGGTGCGCGGGGAGACCCGTGAGACCATCGACGCGGCGGTCGCTCGCGTTGCGCAACTCCTGGGACTTGAGGACCACCTCGAACGCCTTCCAGGACAGCTGTCAGGTGGGCAGCGCCAACGGGTCGCGATGGGTCGAGCGATCGTTCGACGCCCTGCGATCTTCTTGTTTGATGAGCCACTGTCGAACTTGGACGCCAGCCTGCGACATCATATGCGCGTCGAACTCAAACGACTGCACGCCAACCTCTCAGCGACGGTCGTACACGTCACGCACGATCAGGTGGAGGCGCTCACGCTCGCCGATAAAATTTTGGTTCTCAACGAAGGGGTCGTTCAGCAGTTGGGTTCGCCTCGCGAGTTGTTCGATACACCCGAAAACACGTTCGTGGCACAGTTTATCGGGTCTCCTCAGATGAACCTTCTCCCCGCCACCGGGCATGGTGAACACACCTCGGTCGATGGTGTGGAGGGCTCCCTTCCGCTCGGCCATGATGGGGCCTACACGCTCGGCATGCGGCCCACCGACCTGTGCGTGGTGGGGGATGATCAAGAGGGCCTGGTCGCGACGGTAGATGTGCTGGAGTCGCAAGGTGCCACCGCATTGGTCCACCTATTGGTTGGCGAACACGCGGTCGTCATGGAGGTCGATGAGCCCTGTATATTCACGCCTGGTGACACGGTGAGGCTGGGTGTCTCGGTCGCGCATCGCTTTGATGTCCAGACGGGCGAGAGGCTGTAAGACCGTGGGCTTCACGATGTTCGTAGCGAGCCTACTCGGCTGCATGGGCCCATCTGTGGAGGCTGAGCAGCCTGTCGTCGTGTGGCACGCGTATCGCGGGCAAGAAGAGGTGGCGCTCGTCGAGGCGGCGGAGGCGTGGGGCCAGCAGCGGGGTGTGCTCGTCGAGACGGTGGCGCTACCCTTCGGCGCGTTTGACTCCAAACTGGAGACGGCCATCCCACGGGGTAACGGGCCCGATCTGTTTGTTGCTGCACACAGCGGACTCGGCAAGTGGGTGGCGATGGACCTGCTCGAGCCGGTCACCGAGATACCGCAAGACCAGCTCGCGGTGTCGATCGATGCCCTGACATGGGACGACACCTTGTGGGCCGAGCCGCTCGCCTACAAGTCGCTGCTCTTGCTGTATGATCCCGAGCGAGTCGAGACGGTGCCCGAGACGACCGAGGAGCTCATCGAACAGGCCAGGTCGTTTACCGTGGATGGTGGTTTTGGGCTGGTCTATCAGGCCTCTGAGCCTTACTACCATGGCGCTTGGATGCATGCCTTTGGTGGGCGCTTGATCGATGCGCAGGGCGCGGTGGCTCTCGACAGCGCCGCTCAAATCGCGGCCTATGGATTTACCAAGCGGTTGGCGCTTGACGAGGGGATCACGCCGCTGCAGCCCACCGCGGAGTTGGTGTCGACGCTCTACCGTGAGCGCAAGGCAGCCTTTGTGATCAGTGGACCGTGGTTTGTTGCCGATATGGACCGGCCCATCGCGGCGGCCCCGCTCCCTGTTGTGGATGAAGCGGGCGATCCCGCAAAACCGTACCTCACCGTGGAGGGTGCGTTTGTCGCCAAGCACGCGTCGCACCCCGAGCGAGCGCACCAGCTGGCTCGATATCTCTCGGGGATCGACGGAGCACAGATCCGGCAAGACGTTGGAAAGCAGGCGGTGTCCAACCTCCGTATAGGTAGTGACGACCCACTGCTTCGCGCCATGGCGGACCAAGCCACCAACAGCGTCCCGCTGCCCGCGCATCCCAACACGGCGACGGTCTTTGAAGCGCAAGCTCGGGCGCTCCAGTCGCTTCTGCGTGGCTCCACAACCCCTCAGGGTGCCGCGCAGAGCGCGCAGAGCGCGTACGAGACCATGACCCGGCCGGTGACGGGTGTATCGCCGAGACCGTATATCGTGGCCTTGATGTTGACGATTCTCGGTGGGTTGGGTGGTCTGTGTTGGCCCCTTCGTTCTCGAGCGCTACGCAGCACGATTCGTCGACACGCCACCGATTACCTGTGGATCTTTCCGGCGGGCTTCGCGCTGGTCTTGTTGGTCGTGGTTCCGTTTTTGACCGGCGCCTTTGTCGCGTTCTTCGCGCATGATCAGGGGACATGGACCTTCGTCGGGTTCCAACACTTCCTCGATATTTTGCTGTCGAGAGATTGGCCGATGACGTCGCCACTCTCGTTTTTCTTTACCTTGGGCGTCACCGTCTTGTGGACCCTGACCAACGTGGCTCTCCATGTCGGCATCGGGCTTGCGCTCGCCATGCTCCTGCGCGAGCCTTGGGTTCGTCTCCGCGGCATGTGGCGTGCGCTGTTGATCATCCCTTGGGCGATCCCCAACTACATCACGGCCTTGATTTGGAAAGGGATGTTTCACGCCCAATTTGGCGCGATCAACGCGATCTTGGGCATCGTGACGTTGTCCGACGGGCCGGTATCTGTGGATTGGTTCAGCTCCTTCTTCACTGCGTTCGCCGCCAACCTCGTGACCAACACCTGGCTGGGTTTTCCATTCATGATGGTAGTCGCGCTGGGTGCGCTCCAAGCCATCCCGCGAGAACTCGAAGAGGCGGCAGAGGTCGACGGTGCGGGCATGTGGTTCCGCTTTCGGCATGTCGTCTTTCCGCTCTTGCTCCCCGCCCTTCTGCCGGCGGTGATTTTGGGTTCGGTCTGGACCTTCAACATGTTCAACGTGGTGTACTTGGTGAGCGCGGGTGAGCCGAACAGCAGCACCGAGATCTTGATCAGCGAAGCGTACCGTTGGGCCTTTACCCGAGGCAATCGCTATGGGTACGCGGCCGCGTATGCGGTGCTCATCTTCGGCGTATTGCTGGTGTACAGCAAGGGCATCAACCGTCTCGCTGGCCGGAGAGTGATCTGATGCGTCGTTCTCCGTCGGTAGGCAAGGTGATGCTCGCGCACGCGCTGCTGCTCGTCATTACGGTGGCGACGTTGTACCCGGTAGCTTGGGTCCTCAAGATGGCGTTGACGCCGAGCCAAGCCTTTACGATGGGCGTGAGCGTCCTGCCCACCGAGGTGAGCCTCCAGAACTTCTCCGACGTGGTCTTGACCCGTGACGCACAGGGCTGGCTCTTTGTCCGCCAGTTCATCAACTCACTGGTGGTAAGTCTCGCCACCGCAGCGGTGGGGTTGGTGCTCTCCACGACGGCGGCCTATGCGCTGTCGCGATGGGATTTCCCAGGCCGCGACCGTGGCATGCAGGCCTTTCTCATCACGCAGATGTTTCCCGGCGTCGTGATGGCGATCCCGCTCTACATTTTGCTGGATCTGTGCGGCCTGCTCGACACCGTAAGCGGCTTGGTTCTTGTCTATGCGACAACCTCTGTGCCGTTCAGCGTGTGGATGCTCAAGGGCTATTTTGACACCATCCCGCGCGACCTCGAAGAGGCGGCCTGTCTCGACGGCGCGACGCGTTGGATGACCTTCACCCAAATAATTTTGCCGCTCGCTAGACCTGCGCTCGCGGTAACAGCGCTGTTCTCCTTTATGACCGCATGGAATGAGTTCATTCTCGCCGCGACCGTCTTGGGCGATCCGCGATCGTTTACGCTACCGGTTGTCTTGCAGCGCTATGTGTCGGACTACGGTACGGAGTGGGGGCACTTCGCGGCGGGAGCGGTCATCGTTTCGTTGCCTGTCATGGTGCTATTCTTTGCCCTCCAGCGACACTTTGTGGAAGGGCTCACAGCGGGGAGTGTGAAGGGATGAGTCGATGTCTTTGGCTGACGCTGACGCTCTTGGGTTGCCTCGCGACCCCCGAGTTTCCTCTCTTGGATGAGATCCCTGTCGTGGCCCAGTCCGAGGTGTGTGCGGCGCCGCGCGAGGAGGTGTCGGCCTGCGGCGTGGACGGCGATACGCTCGACCTCGTGTCCTGTTTGAGCGGTGAGCGGGTACGACTGATTGGCGTCTCTGCGGCCGAGACGTCGTCGCAGGAGTGCTTCGCGGAGGAGGCGTCGGCAGAGTTGGACCGACTGGTTCGCGGTCGCCGCGTGCGCCTCTCGTTCGATGTGGAATGTGTGGATGTGACAGGTTCACAAAGGACACTCGCGTACGTTTGGCTCATGGGAGAGGCCGCCCTCGATCGCGCCGTTCCCAATGACAACGACCTCGATGGGATCGATCTCGAGCACCCGTTCGCCGACGACGGCCCTGCCCTGCTGATCAACGAGTGGCTTATCGCCCGAGGCTTTGCCCGCGTTTATCCGGAAGAGAGGTTTGGAGAACCACTATTGGGCCGTCGACTTCGCCTGGCAGAGGTGGAAGCACAGCGCAATTCGTATGGGTTGTGGGGTGTGTGCGAAGACCCCGATGAGGCACTGCCTCCCCCAAAAACCCCCATTTAGGTCGCCCAAGGTAGGGGTAGCGGGCTAGAATGGGCCTAGGTAGGGAGGTTCATGTGGGCCGAAATAAGCGACCGGATGGGGGGTCTTCTTCGCAGGAGTCCTCGGAGAGCGAGCTGACCAACTGGCTGGCCGATGTTGCGTCGGGAGACGACACGTCGAACACCGACGACACGACGTGGTTCCCGTCGGGCAACGACGGTACCAAGAAGGTCACCGACGACGCTCCGGTCGCGGAGAACGCGAGTGGCCACGGTGATATGTACGGTGAGCCTGTGACCTTTGTGGACGAAGACGGGCCCGCCAATGTCGAGGCGGTCGGTTCGAAGGACGCACCTGCGGAGACATCGCAAGCGTCAGCTTCCGTGGAGAGCGCGCCGGCCAAACCTGAGGTCGCCCAAGACATGTCTTCCTTTTTGACGGAGGCGGCTCTGGAGGACTTGGTTACTCCGGTCGACCCACAGGGACACGACGCGCTGCCACCTATGGGCGTGGCCGGTCTGGAGACTGCCACGCAAGATCCGTATGCTGCGGGACGCATGGGCCGAGTCGTCACATCCTTGGGTGTAGGCGTTGGGCTTGCGGTCGTGGTGTTGGTGGTGGGCCTCGTACCGTGGTCTGATATTCTCTCGACGGTTGTGCAGCAGCCTGCCGTGGAGAGCGCCGCGACGCTGCGTGACCGCGAGCCAGACCCGGAAGCGCAAGCGGTGGAAGTGCGCGGTGACATGCGCGGTCGAAGCCGTAAGGTGACCGTTGATGAAGACCTGCTACCCGACGCCGCGCCGCTGCCTGATCTGACGGCTGCCCGTGAGCTGTCCCTCGCCGATCTACAAGCGGATCCGACACCACGAAGCGGCGGTTCTGCCTCGCAAGCAGCTTCTGCGCCCCCTCAGCTTACCGTCCACCGCGCTTCGGATGCGGACTTTTTCGGTGAAGCGCAGGTGCGTCGAGCTTCGGGTCGTGTGGAGCTCGTGAGCGAAAAGGTCGATGAGGCGTTGATCGCCGCGCAGAAGAGCCGGCTCGAGATTCGCAGCAATCAGTCGGTGGTGGCGTACATCAACGGCGCCGCCTTGGGCAAGATCGGCTACAAAGATCACCTGGTCGCTCCGGGCACCTACACCGTTCGTGCCATGCTTCCCGGCAACCCCGACAGCGCCCAAGAGGTGACCGTCACGGTGGACCAAGTAGGCCAGTCGGTCCCGGTTCGCTTCTCGTTCTAGGTCCGGCCGCCGAAGATGGCGCTCCCGATTCGAACCCAAGTCGCGCCGTGACGAATGGCGACGTGTGCGTCGTGGCTCATACCCATCGAGAGCTCGGTGAGCGCGAGCCCTTGTCGTCGCCCACGGGCTGCGAGATCGGCCAACTCTTCAAAGAAATCAGCGCCGTCCTCGGGGTCCTCTGAGAAGGGCGGCATGGTCATCAGCCCACGGATGCGCAGGCCCTCGATCCGCGACAGCGCTTCGACTCGCTCCAGCGCCTGTTCAGGCAACACTCCGCTCTTGCTCTCCTCGCGCGCGATGTTGACCGCGAGGAGCGCGTGCAACGTATCTGGACAGCGTCGGACGAGCGCTTCGGCCTGACGTACCGTCTCAAGCGCGTGGACGCGGTACGCAGTCGTGGCGATATGCTTCGCCTTGTTTCTTTGGATTCGACCAATGAAATGCCAGCTCGCCTCGGGGTAGACCTCTGCCTTAAGGGTAAGCTCTTGCGCGTAGGACTCACCAAAGTGCTGTTGGCCCTGTGCCGCGACGGTACGGATGTCTTCGATGGGGAAGGTCTTCGAGACGGCGATGAGACCCACATCGTTGGGGTCACGGCCGGCGTCGTGGCACGCTTGGGCGACCCGAGCCTGTACGTTTTCAAAGCGCTCACGAAGCATCAGGCGAGACCCCGTATTCTTGGAGACATTCGATACATGGTTCCAAAGGAAGACCAACCACATTGGTCCACGAACCCATCACCTCGGCTACGAACGAGGCGGCTAGGCCTTGAATTCCGTATGCACCGGCTTTGTCATCGGCCTCTCCGGAGCGTAGATAGCGTTCGATCTCACCTGTGGTGAGACCACGGAATCGGACCCTGGTCGTCTCGCAGATGTGCGTATATTGCTCCGATTGTCGAATACACACACCGGTCGTAACCTTGTGCCAACGTCCCGAAAGTCGGAGCAAATGCTCGCGAGCCATGGCTCGGTCTAGGGGTTTGTCGAGTACATGGCCGTCCACGTGTACGACGGTGTCGGCTCCGAGCACGACGCGGTCGGTGTCTGCGTGGATCGCTTTGTTGTGCGCCAGCCGCACCGCGAGGTCTTCGGGCAGCTCTCCCTCGCCCATAGACTCGTCGACGTTGGAGGGCATGACCTTCACCGCAAAGCCTGCGGAGGTCAGCAGGCTGTATCGCCGAGGGGATCCGCTTGCGAGCCAGATCATGTCGCCTGTGCCTGCAGCCTCTTGGCGGTCCGAAGACGATCCTCGCGACGGATCCTCGCGGCGTCATAGCGACGTTGATCGCTCTCGTTGTTGGGCGCCAACGTGGGTACCGGCGTTGGACGGCCGTGCTCATCCACATGAACGAACGTGAGATAAGCGGTCGCGACATGGCGCCGGCTGCCGTCGCGCGGGTCCTCGACCTCGGCACGAACGCCCACCTCCATAGAGGTGCGGCCCGACCAGTTGACTTGGCCCATCAAGATCAAGATGTCGCCCAGCCGCACCGGACATTCGAAGTCCAGCTGGTCCATTGAGGCGGTGACCACGCTGCCTTTGGCAAAACGACGGGCGCTCACCGCTGCACAGATGTCAATCCATGCCATGAGCTGTCCACCGAAGGCGGTGCCGAGCGCATTGCAGTGTGGCGGCAGGAGCAAGTGCGTGGACACCGTGTGGGTGTCTTGTGGCAAGATACGGCTTGTGGACATCGGAGCCTCCACGGCGAACGATCGGCTTTGCTGGTGGACAGGATGTAACCGCTTGTGGCGCGCCGTTGTGTCGCCAACGTTCGTTGTGACGGTGTGGGTTGCCCCGACGCCGCACAGCCAGCGCCAAGACCAAAAACGCTTAGTCGGTTGGCAATCGCTCGATGGCGGACGTGACGCGCTCTTCCAATACGAGAAGCGCGGCGATGGTCGGGCCACTCGTTTCGCCGTCGAGGAGTTCACATACTTGCCCGCGTACGTCGGCCAGCACGCCGTCGATCAGATGCTGTTCCAGAGCATCGACGCTCTTCGGGGCCTTCCCGAAGGGCGTACGTGCGACGACGTTGCGGAGCAGTTGGTGGAATCGGCTGTGTAAGATCTTGGTCGCGATGGGGTCCCACGTTCCCGACGCGGGGCGCTCGGCGAGGTCATCAAGGACTTCTTGCAAGCGGCTGGCCTGCGCGACGGCCATGTGCTGAATGACCATATCCTTGAAGGCCGTCGTGGTGCGCCGGGCTTCGGCCCAGATCATCAAGCCTACGTTGAGGTAGCGTGCCTTGACGATCTGCAGCGCTACCGTCGAGGAGATGCCGAGGTCGGTCAGTTTGCGGATGAGGCTGCGATCGCGTGCCATCACCTGTTTGGTTTGGAGCTTGTAGACCTGCGCGACGGCGCTGGTCATCTCTGCGAGCTCCTCGTCCTCTGGAATACGGCCACGGGTAGAGAGCCAGAACCGAACCAGTTCCTTGATGCCGTTGTCGGCCGCGACCCATGCTCCGTAGAGCTCCTCCAACGGAACCTGAGTACGCATCTCTTCGAGGGTCTTGCGCATCTGGTTCGACTTGCCGATCTGCTGGGCCTTGAGGTAGGCCGACATCACGCTGCGCACGCTCCCACCTGAGGTCTCCAGCATCATGGGGACGAAGGCTGCTCCGGCGTCGGCGACGACGCGCGTGCAGGCCACCATGGCGACGATCTCGTGCGCCAGCATGTGCCCACGGATCCGCTCCGGATAGCTCTTTTGGATCGCCTTGGGGAAGTAGGTGGTGAGCATCTCGTCAAAGCCGGGAAGCTGCGTAGGGTCGTCGGCGATGAGTTCTTGTTGGATGTACATCTTGACCCAAGCCGACAGCGTCGACAGCTCGGGTCGCGTGAGGCCGAGACCATGGTTTGCACGCTCGGACAGCACCTCTTCGCTTGGGAGGTTGAGGGCTTCTCGTGTCTGACCGAAGGCGCGTTCAACGAAGGCGATCGAACGCCCGAACTGGAAGATGTCCTGTTGTGAGCGAATTTGATCACGGCTCAGTTGTCGTCCGTGCGCGTCGTTGTTTGCGAGCACCAGGTCGGCGACCTCGTTGGTCATCTTACGGAGCAATTTGTTTCGTGCAGGCTGATTGATCTCGCCTCGGGCGACCACGTCTTGCAGCAAGATCTTGAGGTTGACCTCGTGGTCGGACAGGTCGACGCCGCCAGAGTTGTCGATGAAGTCGGTGTTGAGTCGCACACCATGCAATCCAGCCTCAATACGCGCTTTCGCGGTGAAGCCAAGATTACCGCCCTCGCCGACGATGCGTGCACGGAGCATGGTCGCATCGATACGGACCGCGTTGTTGCCTCGGTCGTTCGCGTCTTCGTGGGTCTCGTCGGACGCCTTGACGTAGGTCCCGATACCACCATTCCATAGCAGGTCAACGTCCATCTGCAGGATGCGGTTGATGATGACTTCGGGTTGGGCCTCTTCGGCTTCAATACCCAACATCTGGCGCACTTCGGGCGACAACGCGATGGACTTCGCCCGGCGATCATAGATGCCGCCACCCTTCGACAAGAGCTTCGTGTTGAACTTGTCCCACCCGCCTTGGGTATCAAAGAGGCGCTGAAGTTCTGCTGCGCTCTTGGTGGCGTGAGGGTTTGGATCGAGGAAGATGTGGAGATGGTTGAAGGCAGCCTTGAGTTGCACATGAGGCGACTCAATCAGTCCGTTACCGAAGACATCGCCGCCCATGTCGCCGATGCCTGCACAGGTGAAGGGCTCGCTGTAGGGGTCGCGACCGAGCTCGGCGAAGTGTCTGCGGACCAGCACCCAGCCGCCGCGCGCCGTGATGCCTACGCCCTTGTGATCGTAGCCGTTCGATCCACCCGATGCGAAGGCGTCGTCAAGCCAGTAGCCGTACTCTTGGCTGATGCCGTTGGCCGTGTCGGACAGGTGTGCGGTGCCCTTGTCGGCCGCGACCACCAAGTAGGGGTCGTCTTCGTCATGACGCACGACGCCGGGGGCGGGGATGATCTTTCCATCGATCGCGTTGTCGGTCACGTCGAGGAGGCCGCGGATGAAGGTTTTGTAGTGCGTATCGGCCTGTTGACGGCGCACGCCCCGATCTGCGCTAGGGTATTTGAGGAGGAAGCCACCCTTGGAACCGGTGGGTACGATCACGACGTTCTTGACCAACTGTGTTGTCGCTAAGCCGAGAACTTCGCGACGGAAGTCGTCACGGTCAGACCAACGGAGTCCGCCGCGCGCGACCTTGCCGAACCGCAAATGGACGCCTTCGACCTCACGGCTGTGGACGAAGATCTCGAACATCGGACGCTGGGGACCCATGACGTCGACCTTCTTGCAGTCGAACTTAAAGGAGAGGTAGTGTGCGCTTCGGTCGCCTCTGAAGGCGTTCGTTCGAACGGTCCCGTTCACCAGCTCGCCGAGGGTCGAAAAGACCATGTGCTCGTCGTGAGTGCGAAGCAGCCTTAGATCGTCATTGACCGTCTCTGCAGCCGCTTGCATAGCCTTCGCGCGACCTTTGTTTCGCTTGGGATCGAACATCACGTTGAAGAGTTCTGCGAGGTTGGCGCAGTGCTTGGGATGGGTGAGCATCACTTCGGTCGCACGCGAGGCGGTGAGACCACCAACCAGCTGGTAGGCGTAGCGCATGTAGCCACGAAGAACGTCGACCTCTGCCCAGGTGAGGTTAGCCGAACCGACCAGCGCGTTCAGAGGATCGCTGTCGATATGCTCGGAGAACACGGCTTGGATGCCCTCGGCGAGGCGCTGTCCGTTGGCCAAGAGCTCGTCGCTGCTCTGTGCGCCGTCTTGACTGACACGAAAGGTGTCGATGTGAAGCGAACCGCCACGGCTCTTCACGGTCGTGTGGTTTGCGTCCATGAGCACGAGGCCGAAGTTGTCCAAAATGGGCAGGACTTGTGTCAGATAGGCGTTGTTGACCTGGTAGAGGCGGAGCAAGAGCGTGCCATGCTTGTCGACGAACATGTCGGAGCGGACACCCTTGCCTGAGGAGAGGGCCTCGAGATGCATAATATCTTGCAGCGCTCGCTCAGGGGAGGTTTCGCGACACCAGCTCTCGGGGAAGGCGTTGCCGTACGTGTCGGTCAGGCGGTCCGCGGTTGCCTCATCGACATGTTCCGAGATGTAGGACCACAGCCGAGTGACCCAAGGTGTTGCGATGGAGCGGATGTGCTGGGTGAGCGCATCGATCTCTTTCTCGCCCGGGAAAGACACGCCCGTCATGTAGTAGTGCAGCAGCACGGTGTCGTACCGACCCACGAAGATGCCGTGATCGCGGTAGGTGGCGTGCATGGTGTCGACGATCTCGTCTTCGAGAAGCTGGCGCAGATCTTCACCGTAGGAGCGTTTGGGCATCGCGACCAGGCAGAAGGCGCTGTCGCGGCCGGTCTTGAGGATGGTGACGCCAACCTCTTGCTGCTGCTCGCTCTCGAAGACCAAATCGACCATGGCGCCAATCGACGCTTCGGTAGCGGTGAACAAAAACTCTGTGGGTAAGGAATCGAAGACGTTGGCGATACCTTTGTAGCGAAAAGAACCTGGTTCTTGGGCTTGATTCGCCAAAATTTTGGCTAGGACGCCTCTTAGGATCGGAACGTTACGGGACGGTTGGGTGACCGCTCGGTAGGTGAACAGGCCGCGCAAGAACAGCGAGCTTCCGTCGGGCAGTTCAACCAAGATCTCATCGATGCGCCCGCTTCGGTGTACCGGCGCTTCCGCACGATCTTTGCGTACTTTGACAGTGTGTGGGGCATGTGCGAGCGGCCAGTCGCCGTCGGCTGTGCCCTTCGACGCGTGCGCGACGGTTTGAAAGCCGTAGCTCTTGCCTTTGTACTCTGCGCCCATGAAGACAAAGTTCTCTTGGGCCAGCCACACGAGAAAGTCTCTTGTGAGGAGGTGTTTTTCGCGTTGTGAGGCATCATCGTTTGCTGAGCCTTCGAGGAGTGCACAGACGGTGTCGATCAGACCGGTCATCGGTTTGAAGTCGCGCACCATGGCTTGCGCCAGCTGGAGTCGCTGTTGGAGGACAGGAAGCGCAACCTCGAAGTTACCAAAGTTTTCGTTGT
>Ga0315320_10003540_pt1 | contig 12793 bp, 15 predicted proteins | sample M140m21515metaG_FD_203458 | JGI IMG/M metagenome (GOLD analysis project Ga0315320, IMG submission 203458) | Ammonia-oxidizing marine archaeal communities from Monterey Bay, California, United States - M1 40m 21515 | ecosystem: Environmental > Aquatic > Marine > Coastal | place: USA: California...
TCAGGATCAATGTTCTCCACGGTCGCTAGCAGACAGGGGAGACAAGGTTCAAAGGCCCAGTGCTTTGCCAATTAAGCTAATCGGGCGTATTGCTCGGTTGTGTTGATCACTCAAGGTGACCAGTAGGCGCGGGAATCGAACCCGCCGTTGCAGATCGCTCGCGTCACCTAGCCTTGCAAAGCCAAGTAATTTGAGACAGCGCTTCTCGCAACGCCCTACCAAGGGACTCTATGGATTGTTAAAAAGAGTCGGGCATTGTGGTGCGTGCGATTTAGATGGGTCATGACTCCCAAAACGATTCCGTTTCCATCCCGACTCAAATAGCGGCAACGGGAATCGAACCCGTCAATCCGTAGCCTGTCGTCAGTCCATCGCATCCGGTCAGAGGGTCTTTAGCTCCTAAGAACGTTCCTCCAAACCTTCGCTTCTCATGCTAGGTCTACCGCCATCTCCGCCGTTTCTTGCAATCGCAACCATCGCTAATTACTCGATGGTTACTAGGCGAAAGTGACCCCACGGGAACTCGAATCCCGATTGCCGCCGTGAAAGGGCGGTGTCCTGACCAATTAGACGATGGGGCCATATGAGGGCAGTGACGGTTCGTAATCGTTACCATGCTCGTCAGCAGTGGCATCACCTACCGTTGATCACTGTTTCCCTCTTGGGCGGCGTCCGTTAGGTCGCTGCCCACTAGACTAGGCGTAACCCAGCCATGTTCGGGGCGCATAATTCTGAGAAATATCCGAGAAAGCTCCGAATTACGCATTTTCAGGCACATACTGGAGGCAATTGCCCGTCTTTTCAAGCCTCATTCCGCCATCCTTTGCCCATCCTGGTGTCTCGCCTACCTGCTCCATCCCTTGCAGAATGTGGTCGGGGACAGACTGGACAGCTTCGGTGCATGTCTCGAAAGTCGTTGCCACGTACGGGTTCATGTATGGCGCCCAGTGAACGTCATAAAGGTCTTCGACAGCGCCCGTGAAAGTGAGGCCCGCCAGACGCTCCTGACTCTCAATGTCGAATACGTGAATGCCTCTGTTTTCGCGAGAGTTCACCTTGAACGTCTCAGGGAAGTCATCGGCCAAGCGAAGCGCAGACACTCCAACAAACAGCTTTCCGTCAGCTATAGCCAGCCCACGGGTGAATCCATCGATCTGGACAACTGGCACGAACGCTCTGCTCGTTGGATCGATGTACCCTGCTTCACCCTTGCCTGAATTGCAGAGCCACACAACGCCGTTGTGGAGCGTCAGGGAGTGAGGCAAACAGAGCCCCTCCGCGTATATCTCGTTGGTCTGGCAGTCGATAATGATACCGCTGGACTTCCGGTTTGGCCGCCAGTTGCCATCTGTCGTCTTGCCTAACGCACTGACGTAAGCAGGGACTCGGTTGTCGCTCGCAACGCAGTTAATGTGGCATTGGTCAATCGGCAGAATCTGGTCGATAAACGGAGGCTTCCAGAGGTCTTGGAAACTGTAGTCCGGTGAAAGCCTACAGATCGAAGAGTATTGCGAATTGACGAACCAAGGCTCGATTCCGACCGGCGTGTTCACATGAAAGACATCGTGGATATTCACGTAACCAGTGAACGTTGTCTTTCGGGGGATGAAGCAGGCGTCATAGCCTTCTTCCTGATGCCCATCGATGTGGGCGATACCATCATCGAAATGGCGGTACTCGATAATGCCTGTCTTCATGCCAAGAGCCAGCCTGCCATCGTAGGTGTCAATCCCAGAACACTTGGGGATGCTGAGTGAGCTTACCTTTAGCTCCCCGCCTTTAGACCCAAGAGAAACCAGACCACCGTGGCTGTTATAGGTCGTCAGCATGATCGACCCGCATGAGTCACCAAGTATGCCCCCAAGATCACCATAGGTCTGATACGAAAACGGAGTGTGCGACATACTCAATGCTCCCTGCTTGATGTAAGAAAAACGCAGACTACTAACGAGATTAAGGAACCAAGCATCTGCGCTGCGAGGTTATTTCTACTAAACTTCGTTGCCGAAGCTAGCGACATGCAGCGCCACTGCTCGCTTGGCGCTTCTGGTTATCACGCTGAAAGACTATGTAACTCTCAGTCGGGTTCCCAAACAAATTGAGTCTATGTTTTGTTGCGAGACAGTAGGCAGCAGCCCACTATTGTTGCGGTGAATACCGTAAGGCAAAGCACTACAGCCTGACCAAAGCTCTTTGCCACGATCCATGCGAACCCTGAAAAGTCCATGCTGATATCCCCCAGATGTGATTGAAACTCAAATGCCTGAAACGCTCCGCACCTACCAAGTAGGCAAATCCCGTAGAGCGTTACCAGCAATTTAAGAAAACCCAAGAATTATTCCTCGCGGTGAACGATGGTCACCCATTCGTTTTTGACTTCTTCAACGCTCCCGTTGACATACCGCACGAGGCTGTAGCCTTCCGTTGTATTGCCATCCACTGGAAGCAACTCAGCTATCCGAACGGTAGCACCGCCTTGGCTTGATACGCTGCACATAACACGATCAGGTACGCAAGAAGCCTTCTCGGTTCGCTGGACCCTGAACGACCTCGGCCCGTCGATGGCTAGTGTCTTGCCGTTAAGCTCAACCGTCATCCTTTCGCCCATGTGGTCGATGGTGATTGATTGTCCGTCTTTCCTTCTGATTACAAGCATCGATTAGTTCCTCTTTAGCGGTATGACCAAGTTGTCTTCGCCGTCCTGCTTGTAAACCATCTTGTCTACTTTTGCGCCAGCGTTGGGTACTTCAAGCTCCATGTACTTTTCGGCTTGATCGCTTCTCACGTAAGCGAGCGTTATGTGTGGGCTGTAGACATCTTCTCGTTCCATGTGCGGGAAGCTGCGCTTTGCAACTTCGTGCATCGATTCGATGTCCTCGCTTCGGATGTTTGCAACGATCCGGCTAATGCCGTGATCCATGCTGTCTTTCACGCTGATTGTCCCGTCGAGCTTGAAAGGCACAACGTTCATGATTCCCATGATGCGGGCAACGTCTGACCTGTTCGCGTCCACCATGCCCATCAGAATCTTTAGCTCAAGGTCGCGAACGACACCTGCACCATCCAGATCATTGGTGTCAATCGTCGTCTGTATCTCACGCAGCTTCTCAGCAAATCTGCCGCCAAGAGGCACAACGATCTTGCCGTACTGAGAGACCCTTGCCCGCTCTTCGATCCCTTCCTTGATTCGCTCGCCGTGTACTGGCGAAACGTGATCAAGGATCGTGTTGTACAGGACGCCTTCGCTGTTTCTGGCTGCTGCAACTCGGTCATCGACTAACACGTCGAACATTCGATCCGAACCGCCATTGTCGCCGTAGTACGGATTCTCGTTGATGCCGTCCCACGGTATGTTGTTCTTTCCAAGCCAACCACGAACCGACTTCATCTGATCCTCGGCTGCATGAGTGCAAAGAACGATCACGCAACCACTCTCGCTCAAGAGCCTGACAAGATCAGCCATATCCTCTCTTGGCTTCACCTCTTCGTGATGATCATGCTCGCCAGCAAAGCAGCAAGGGCAACCAGAATCTTCGTCAACCAATGCACCGTCGATATCGAACGCGATTACCGGCCTGTCGAAACTTCCAGCGGCGCTGTATCCAAGCGACTTCTTCTGTGCGTCATCTGGGTTGATAAATGATGGCAACTGAGGCATGAGCGTTGACTGATTAGGGACGGCAAACTCTCCAGCTTCATGCTGCTCTGCCGCCTTCATCTTGATTCCGAATCCAGCCTCTACGCCAGAACTCTTGTCGTCACCCGCCCCCATCGATCTTGCTTCACCGAAATTCGGGTTCCTCACGCTTCCATCGGAAGGCTCTAGTCCCGCCAATCCCTGATCGCCTTCATGCTGCGGAGAAGGAACGCCAGAAGGTAACGAAGCAGTGCCGTTACCAGCACTAGGAGAACCAGCTCCACCAATACCAGAAGCACCTTGCTTTCCTCCCATGCCCATACCGGCATTCTGTGTGCCAGGACTACCGGGGCCGCCTGCCCCCTCGCCCACGATTTGATCGTCTCTTTCGTCACCGAATGGCTTGTAGCCACGCTTCCGGCGATATTCTTTCTTCGTGATCGCCTTAGCCTGAATGTCCTGATCGATCTCACGAGCTTCAACGTCTGGATCGCGGACAGTAGGGCACTCGTATTTGATCTCAAAAGCGTGACCCTCTTCACGCTTCATTGTCGATGTCTCTTCTTCTGCAATCAGGTCCAGAACCGGCTGGACAGAATTGGTCACGAATGCCTGCATCGCTGCTGCATTGCTTCCATACGTCTGACCTTCCGACAATCCCACGACCGTCTTTGGCGTACCATGCAACGCCATCAGCGCTGGGCCAAGCGTGTTGATTGTGTCGATGTAAACCATCTGATCTGGATCGATGGTGACCTCTTGTCCGTTGAAGTCATGAGACACACCAATCACTCCGGTGTCGGTGTCCAACATCCGGTCATCCATCTTCCGCTGCCAAGTGTCGGCTGAGTGCGTTGTCTGGCAAGCCTCTTCCGGCATCTTCATCAGGAACTTCCGCATAGGCCCTCGCCTGTACTGCTCCTTCTGTGCGTCCTCAGCCGCCTGAACCAAGTCGATCCACCTTCGACCGGCTGTCTGAGGGGAGTATCCGTCACCTCGTAAGAACGGGTGCGGAAACGCTGTAAGCGTAATGTCTTGCAGGCTGATCTCGCGGCTCGCGATATAGTCGTATCGCTCCATCTGATTCAGCGGTGTGTCCATGTACTGGTTGATCCACTGCAGACTATGCACGCGGATGCCGCCGTATGGCATGTTTGAACGTGAACCTGGCGACAGTGGCGTAATCAGCGCCATCGGAATCGACAGCCGCCACATGGTCTTGCCAAAGCCGTTCTTAACGTTCCAGACAATCGACATACCGTGTACGCCTAGCTGCTGGATCATCTCCCATCGCAACTGACCGCCTGACTGCCACGGGCTAGGGCTTTTCAGGAGCTTCCACCATCGGAAGTCTCTTTCGGCACGCTCTAGCGTCTCGTCGTCGTCAATCGAGCTTTTCTCTGGCTCGATGCGATCATCGAAGATTGTTGGCTTCGCCGATGCTCCCACTTTGCACATTGCGTTAATCGCAACGTAGCTCCAGCCTTGGAAGCTCTCGATCTGTGCCGCTGGGTTACCTGCCCTGCCCGTAAACTGCTGCTGGCTTAGGTGTAAAGCCAAGTCAACCGCGCCATCATTGGGGAACATCTCTGAACCCCTAGCTTGGCTAGGCTGTGAGTTATTCGCTACGGGCGAAAAGTCGTCTGGTAAGAAATTCAAGTTTCGGTGCATCTTGCCCTCGCTCTTAGGATCAGTCCGTTGATCCAATCAGAGCAGTGCGAAAGACCGAAAGCTATGCTTAGGCTACCATGTCACGTTGCAGCCATTGCTTGGACTGCTTCCACATCCTAGAAACCTTTGCTTCGCTCAAGCCAAGGCCCTCTGCAATGCTTGCGTTTGTCATGCCTCCAAAGTACCGGAGGTTCACAATGTTAGCCAATTCAGGGAACTGCTTTTCGAGACGCTCCAGTGAGTCTTTCATCGCAAGCATCTCGTCGTTTTTGTCTTCATCCGCGACATCGAATAACTCTTCCCGTTTCTTATCTCCCCCTCGCTTCGAAGCCGCTCTTGCTCTGGCTCGGTCAATCATGATGTTTCGCATGACCTTACCGGCAGCGCCAAAGAAGTGCTTTCGGTTCTCGAATTTCACTGACGATCCGCCGCCATTCAGAACCTTAATCGCCGCCTCATGGAGAAGCTCTGTCCTTGTGATTGTTGGAGAGTTCTCGTTCCTCATTACACCAGATGCAATATGCAAAAGTTCTTCGTAAAGCAGGGACAGCAGGACATCGCTTGATTCGTCTCCGCTGGCAACCCGCTGCATGATCTGAGTCACTCTGTCGTCCATCTTCTAATCCCCGTGTTGTTTGTAGATGAGCTGTCCTGAGTGTATACCGCACTGTCGCCTTGCGCGAATGAAGCTCTTGTCATTGACTCATCGAGAAAAATTATTCGCTCCCCTTCGGAGATGTCATACATCCAAGTTCCTTGCGTCTCTGATACTGCGATGCACGATTCACCAAGAAACGACATGGCAACGCACGTAATGTCTTGGATTCCTGTATCAAACGACTCACCCTTCAAGTACTCGCCTTTTCCTGCTCGACTCCAGACAGACACAATCCCCGATTCTTCCGACAGCATGAAGCCTCTTGGGAACCGTGAGCCCGATGTCACCCTAGAGCCAAGCGAAGTCAGCAATCGAAATTCGCACGCTATTGTGTCTACGGCAAACAGACTGTTGCCAGTGGCAGCGATTACGATGCCGTCTTCGGCTGCTGTGAATATCGGCTTCCCTCTTATGCTGGTTCTGGATTCAATCTCGCCGGTCTCAATCGACCACCTAAGTATCTCGTACTGCCTTTCCGATACCCACGAAGTCGTATAGAAGTGAGTTTCGGTCTTGTCGATCAAAGGATAGGCAGTGCCACGATTCTCCGAGACGCCACGTTCCATCGCGACAACCCCATCGATTATTGCCTTGACTTTTGTGGGCGTAACGCACACCGCTAGACTCCCGCTGTCGGAGACACACCACTTCGACTTGGGTGTGCCCTCGATCTCCCACACTTTTGACCTGCTCGCATTGTCGTACATCGCGGTCCAGTTTCTTCCTGAATTAACAACAGTGTACTTCCCGTTGGCGGATGTTGAATGCGACCCTCTCGATTCCGTAAGCCTGTGTTCAAAGGTGTCGCCTGAAAGGGATGCGGTTGTTACCCTTTCCTCGCTTCTGTATGTAACCGTTTCTCCAGATGCACTTATCGAGAGTATCGGGTGCATGTCAGACTTTACAACCGTCTTTAATGACAGGCCGCTTTCGTCGCTCTGGTAGATAGCTAAAGTTCCGTCCTCGGTTCCGCATATGGCGTGATTGCCGTCATAGAACACGGAGGTGACTATGCCCATTGGCTCGACCTCTTCCATGCAATCCAAATCAATTAAGCAATCATCGCTGTTAACCTGAATGCCAACAGACTTACCGGCGCGGCTGCACACAAACGACTTTCCATCTACGCTTTCAGAAACTAGACAGCTTGTTTTGCCTTCCTCAACGTAGTCTGCTTCGGGTAAAACAGCATCTTCGTCGCTGTACTCCAGAATCCCACGGTTTAGCTTTGCCATCAGCAGCTTTCTTGCCAAGCTGTCTTTCCTTACTGGATCGATCAGATCGAGTATCGCTTTTCGTGGCATGAACTTTGACTCAAGTGAGTCCGCCGCGAGTATTGCATGGGTGGTGTGTAAGCTATCTCGAAGCCTCCTGTTTGCCGCTGCTTCCTTGCCGTTGGCTTCGGACAGACTGCGGTTAGCCAATCGAAGTGATGCGGTAGCAGTGTAAACCCCAGCGCAAGCCCACACAGAAATAATCAGCGCGACGGCAACCACAATGAACGCCGCACACAGCTTAACGAAAGCCTTTTCCTCAGCAGCCAGTTTCACCTCCGCCTCTTTTCTGCGAGCGGTTTCTGACTCCAAGTGTTCGTCGATCACTTCAAGAAGCTCAGTCGCATCGGCGTACCTGTCTTTCTGTTCTTTGCTTATGCATTTCGTTACGGCGTCAACAAGCCTCTTCGATGCATTGCATTCAGACAGTAGAGAGCCCCTCAGACTGGCGTCAGTAGCCTTTCTGTCGCATGTGATTATCTGACCAAGCATAACGCCAAGAGAGTAAACGTCACACGTAGGGCTTTTGAGAAGCTCCACGTTTCCGCTTAACTGCTCTGGGGGCATGACGCCAACGGTCCCAACTACCTGCTCATCTTCAATGTCGTTATCGAGCGGCGACACCAGCCCGACCAAATTTATCACGCCCTTGAATCTCTGGCTTATGCCCCAGTCCGTTACCTGCACCTCACCGAACTTTCCTACCATCACGTTCTGTGATTTAAGGTCAAGGTTTACGATGCCGCACTCATGAGTGTATGCCATCGTTGCGCATACGCTTCGGAAGATTTGAATGAGCCTAGAGCCCTCCCCGCAGCACTCATCTTTCATGATCTCCGATAGGGTCTGACCTTCGATCAGCTTCATGGCAAAGTAGGGTCGCCCGTCATCTGTCAGCCCATGAGAGTAAACTGGCGGGATGCCCATATGGGAAACATGACCAGCTATGCGGGGCTCAAGAGAGAATCTCTTTATCACGTACTGGTTGTGGCGGTGCTTTTCTCGCAGAACCTTTACGGCAACCGTTCGGTGCATGTCACGGTCGTACGCTTTGAGAATAACGCCCATGCCGCCACGCCCCACCTCTTCGATTATCTCGAAGCCATCGATTCGGGTTTCCGTCTCAACCGCCTGCTCTTCTGAGATGATCGTGGCAATTAAGTTTTCTTCGGGTGGCGTAAGGGTTTCTTCAGAATCGAACCCCATTAGCTCCATGATGTTTTCGTACGACTTGTTTTGGCCGCCGCACCTGTCTACCAGAAAGTCATGAAGATCATCGCCCGACAGATCGCCATCCAAGCACTGACCCCATATCTCTAGCTCTCTACTCTTGTCCATACCGCCACTCCCGTTTGTTGTTGCTGCACTCCATCAGTGTCGATGGAAATGCCAGTGTTGCGCCGATTCTGGACACGTTCGGTCAACTGACGTATTTTATTATTACTGTCAGTTTGGCAATGGCTCTTGTAGGGGGGTTCGGTATAGCTAGCGTATCCTGAATCCGATAGATATCCTGCTTGTCTTTGAGAAAACAGAGTGCCAGAACGGGTAGCTGTAATCTGTGCGGAATATCCTGAAATTCCATCCGGCACAATCTAGAGACACCTGACGCGCGGTATCGAACCCCTCATGGTAGTAGCACAGCCCGCTCTTACCCGTCTCTCTTGCCCAGTTACAGTAAACTCTCAGCCCGCCTGAATTGCTGTTTGTGTGCCACCCCATATAGCTATTCTTTGGGTAGAAGCCATTGCCTGAAATATAGATGCGGTCACCACTGTCCATCAGGCCGATTCCTGTAAATGCCTCTCGCGCAGAATCGGTTAGCTCTTGCCTCATGTCGCGAAGCCGTATCCGGCATTTGCTCGCATCGTCATCGGCCCTCGGCTTGTCACCATCAGACATGACCTGCAGAAGCCTGTCAGTGCTTACGTGCTGCATGACATCGCCAGCATCCCGCAGCCTTCTCTTGTCGATGTTCTTGCTGTCTCGGCAAAGGTCAACGACATCATTCAGTTTCGAGTGTAGTGGCTTATCGTGAATAGCCACGGTTGCCATCGGGAATATCAATCGCTTCCCTCATCAGATGGCACGTAGGTTACGCCCCCGCACTGGTCACAGACAGCGATTCTCTCGCTCTTCATCTTGTGGGTACAAATACCCTTGCAGGGCGAGCATGGCAATTCGTTGTGACCGCTCACTTATCACCACCCTTTAGATTCTCGCTCACCGGAGGCGCTGGAACACCCGGCATTCTGGTAAGATTCAGTAACCGTCCTGATCGCAGCTTAATCGTGAAATACAACGGATTGGCTGCAACGCATTCAGCGGCTTCTCCTAAGTAACAAACAGTGTCGCCTACACTGACTTTGCGTTTTTTTGCCATCGATTACTCCGTTGTGTGTGCTTGCAGGAACCACCATCGCCGACGATAGGCACGGGTGAACTCAGCCTCTTGCTCTGGCGTGTAGCCACGCTCTTTGATCATGTGCCTCCATAGCCCCGCAGCACACACATTGATTGGTGCGCTTTGCGTAGCACCTAGCTTGCAGTAGAGAGACTTCGCAAGTAGCTCGCCATCACGTTTCGCATCCATGCTCAACACCAATAAAAAAAGGGACCGCCCGACACACCGGACAGTCCCGCTATAGTTAACGCAAAGCTATGCATCGCCTCGCGGTTAGTCCTCATCTTTTGTAGATGCTGCAACGGTCAAAGTGAACCTTGTCGGATCATTGCCTTCGCCATCAATCTCACTGTCATGAAACTTCACGTTGTAGTCCAGCGCAAGGCTATCAATCAGCAGCCGCATTCGGTCCCAATTGTTGACCTTGTAGTACCCTTGCATAACGCCAGCCCTCGTAAGTGCTAGAGCTACAACGTCACGCTGAAACAACGCGAACTCGTGGCCCAACTCAAACGCCTCTTGTGGCTCCATGTCCTCTAGCTGCTCTTTCATCAGCATGTCTGTAACGACATCAGCAGCAACGTCAGCAGCACGGTCCCAGAATTTAACCTTGTCCAGAACTGTCAACGCCCCATCTAACCAACTCATATTTCATCACCGTGTTTGTAAGCGTATGCACACATGACAACTACAGCCGGTGCAATGTCGATAAAACCGAACAAAGCAAGACCGGCAACAATAGAAATAACCAACATCTCAATGCCTCCCTGAATCAGCGAATAGAATCAAACTGACTTGATCAGGGAGGCGGTCCACTATCAACCGATTAGTTTGTTGCCATTGGCATGATCAAAGACAGGTACGTCTCTTGATCGTCAACGATCACAACAGGATTCGCTTCTCCGCCAACTCGCAAAATCAGGAACTCCGCGTCACTTGCTGCCTTTGCTGCATCTAGCAGATACTTGTAATCAACGACAAACTCAGCAGGGTCACCCGTGTACTCAACGTGATGCTCGACATTGGACGCACCGATGTCGGCTGTCTGCGCCTCAATGGTGATCATGTTGCTGCCGTCAATCTTCACCGACAGTGCCTTGCTTTCTTGGTCCGTGACAACGCCAGCCTGACGCACTGCCTGAATGAAGCCAGAAGGGTCCAGCTTGATCGAACAGTAGCCGTCTGTGTCTGGCACGATCTTCTCCCACGGCGGGAAAACGCCCTCGATCAGCCTCGTGTAAATCGTCCTATGTCCGAACGTAAACTGCGACACTCGATGGTCTGCACGGAACTCAACAACTGAATCGGGAACAATGGACCTGGCTAACAGCTTCACTGCATTCTGGTCAATCACCAAGCTATCGCCGAATGAACCACCATGCTCAATCACGTTGACCTCTTGCAACGCCAAGCGGCGACCATCGGTGGCAATCATCGTCAGGTGGTTTCTGACTTTACCTTGGCTGTCGTCTAGCTCGATCTTTACACCCGACAACGCATATCGGCCATGCTCGCCTTTGCTTGTGGCGTATAACACGCGATTGAATGCGTCCACCGTGGCTGCTCCGGCTAGCTTGCAGCTCGCGCCTGACTTTACGGGCTCCGGTGACGGGAAGCCAGCAGCGTCCACCGTAGGGAACTTAAACTTGCTTCCCTTGCCGGTAACCACAACAGAAGTGTCCTGCACCTCGATTGTGATATCGGCGCAGTTTGACTCTCGCAGGATGCTGCTCACTCGCTGGACCGGCAACAGCACGGACCCCTCGACCTCAACGTCAGCAGGAATCTCTGACTTGATTCCGGTCAACTCGTTCGTGGCTTCCAATACAACCCTTCCTCCGGTCGCTGTCAGCTTCACGTTCTGCAACACTTCTTTGGGTGATCTTGTTGGGGCGTAACCGCCGACCAACAGGAACTCTGAGGCAAGAGCCGCTCTATCGAAAACTGCCTTCATTCGTTCAATCCTTTTCGTATGTCCTTGGCGAAGTCAATCGCCTTCTGTATTCGCATGAAATCCCGTATCTCATGCGATGCAACAACCCAGTGGGGAACCTCAGAAGCCTTATCAGGATCGTCGTAGTCAATCCACCGGATCATCTTGTCTGGATCAGCGCCGCGAAGGGCACACAACTCCCTCGCGGCGTTCTCTATGTCACGCTCGTTCATCGAGCAATGCCAAGCTCTTTGACTGCAACGTCAAGCTCAACGTAGGTATGCTCAAGCACCCACTCGCGCTTTTTCTTCAGGCCAAGCCATGAAGAGCTAACGACTTTGTATCGCCACAAGTGACAACCCTTCCGGTCGCTCGCCAGAAACACTGGATCACCGCAATGGCAAAGCCCTGCCCACGTAACTGTTCCGTTTGGCGCCCACGTACCAACACCTGCCTTCTCACTCATTGCAAAATCCTTTCGCTTTTAACTCACAAAAAACTCAGAGAAACATGTCTCAATGAGCTTGTTTCTACCGGCGTCTTTGGGCGTTTCAACCCACGCAAAGGACTTGAAAAGAAGAAACTCAGCGTTAACTCAGAGTTTTTGGTCTGCCCAAACAAAGAATAGGGCGGCAAGAATAGCCACGTAAACAACGCTCATGACCCAAGCTCCCGCTCAACTCTGTCGCACAGGTTTTGGTCCGTTGCTGACATACCTGCCTCAACGTAGTCCTGACACTCCCTGAGCAACACAAGGGCTCTCCGCCGCTTGCTATCCCAACGCAGTCGCTCCCAACGCAGTCGCTGGCTCTCCCCGCGAAGCACCTCGTTATCCTCACGCAACCGCTTGATCTCGTTTCGAGCCTCGTCGATTGTCATGAACGTCTTTGTTGCACTATCCGACATCGCCCATCTCCCTTTCGATTTCTTCGACCAGTTCCGTGAGGACCGCAAAGTCTTTTCCGTTGCAGATCATCTCAAGGTATCCACCGACTCTCGCGGATTCGTCCACAACATGCACTGCATCACGCAGTCGCTTGATGTCGGCTTTCTGTCGCTCGATCTCTTCGTCTTTCTTAGACAATTCATCGTTCATCTCTTGCATCTGCTGGTGTGCAATTTCGCGACTTTGTGTGTGCATTTTCATGTAACCAAAATACAGGGCCTCGTATTTGCGCTCGCTGTACTCACTCATAGCTCAACTCCTTTTCGATTC
>Ga0315320_10003545_pt1 | contig 12787 bp, 11 predicted proteins | sample M140m21515metaG_FD_203458 | JGI IMG/M metagenome (GOLD analysis project Ga0315320, IMG submission 203458) | Ammonia-oxidizing marine archaeal communities from Monterey Bay, California, United States - M1 40m 21515 | ecosystem: Environmental > Aquatic > Marine > Coastal | place: USA: California...
AGACCACTCACCTAGGCGTCGAGTTGGCTTCAGATAAAGAAGAAACTAATAAATTGCTCGGTGACCTAGGCCTGCCAGTTGCAAAACAGCGCTTGGTTTACAGCAAGCCTGAGGCCATCCGCGGTGCACGCCATATCGGTTTCCCAGTTGTGGTTAAGCCATTGAACGCTAACCATGGTCGGGGCGTATCGATTAACATGACCGACGACGAAAGTGTGGCTGTTGCTTTTGAGAATGCGCAGCAACACAGTCGTTCCGTCATTATCGAAAGTTTTCTGTCCGGTTTAGACCACCGTTTATTGGTGGTTGATGGAACATTGATCGCGGCGTCGAAGCGCGTGCCTGGGCACGTCATTGGCGATGGTAAATCAACAGTCGAAGAGTTAGTCGCTAAAATAAACGAAGACCCACGTCGTGGTATCGGGCACTCTAAAGTATTAACCCAACTCGAGTTTGATGTGCAGGCCGAGCGTCTGCTCGAACAAGGTGGTTACAGCAAAGACAGCGTTCTTGATAAGGGCCAATTGTTTTATTTGCGCTCGACCGGCAACTTGTCAACCGGTGGTACTGCCGTTGATGTTACGGATACTGTTCACCCCGATAACCGCAATATGGCCGAGCGCGCTGCGCGCTCGATTGATCTAGATATTTGCGGTGTCGATTTCTTAACCGACGATATAACTGTTTCATACAAAGTCGGTGGTGGCGGAATATGTGAAGTAAACGCTGCGCCCGGTTTCAGAATGCATACTGCGCCAAGTGAAGGTACTCCACGCGATGTGGCCGGGCCAGTAATGGACATGCTTTACCCAGCAGATAGTCCATCACGTATTCCGATTGCTAGTATCACCGGCACCAACGGCAAGACGACAACATCACGCATGGTGTCGCACATCTTTAAAAGCGCAGGCAAGGTCACAGGTCTAACGACAACGGATGGTGTTTACATTGACGGTCACTTAACAGTCAGCGGTGACATGACTGGCCCGGCATCTGCGGGTATTGTGCTACGCGACCCTAAAGTCGAAGTAGCGGTTCTAGAAACTGCACGCGGCGGAATGTTACGTCGCGGCATCGCTTATCGTCAATGTAATGTTGGCGCGGTACTTAACATTCAGTCGGACCACCTTGGCTTGAAAGGGGTTGACAGTCTCGAAGATTTGGCCAAAGTAAAGCGTACCGTTGTCGAAATCGCTACCGATACAGCGGTGCTTAACGCCGACGATGTGCATTGCCTAAAGATGGCCGAACACACTAAGTCTGAGTACTTGTGTTACGTGACGATGAACTCCGGCCATCCTCTAGTGCGTGATCACATCAAAGCCGGTGGCCGCGCGGTGGTTCTCGAGCAAGGCATGGGAGGGCATATGATTACCATTTACGACAAAGGTCAACACATTCCGTTGATATGGTCGCATTCGATTCCAGCGACTCTTGATGGGCGCGCTTTGCATAATGTGCAGAACGCGATGTTTGCTGCTGGTATTTGTTTTAGCATGCATGTCGAGCTCGAAGAAATTCGTCACGGTTTGCGTACATTCGACACCACATTTTTCCAGGCACCAGGGCGTATGAATATTTGCGATGACCATAACTTTAAAGTCATCATGGATTATGCGCACAACCCGGCTGCGGTGAAGGCCATGACAAGCTTGGCGCAGTCCCTCGATGTCGAGGCTAAGCGTATCGTTGTCCTCGCCGCACCAGGCGACCGTCGCGATGAAGATGTTCGCGAGATTGCTGAAGTGGTTGCCGGCAATTTTGATAAGTACATTTGTCGCCGCGATGACAAATTACGTGGCCGCGAGTCAGATGAAATCCCAATGCTGTTACGTGACACTTTGTTAGCGAGTGGTGTCCCTAGTGATTGCATTGAAGTCATCCCCGGAGAGTTTGATGCCACGCAGGCGGCGCTAGAAATGGCCAAGCAAGGCGACTTGCTCATGGTGTTCGCCGATGCAATCTCACGCACCTGGAAGCAAATTCAAGAGTTCCAGTCAGAAGGTAAGGGTGAAAAGAAGGATAACGCATCAAGTCACGTTGTTGACTTAGGCGAATACATCGACACTTCATCGCTCGGCCTCAACGATTCCATCGAAATGGTTCGCGACGATCGCGGCGTGCGCTTAGTTTCAAACGAACAGTCGGATTAATGAGAAGCGAGCTGCGTTCAAACCGGCGATTGACAGGCCCCAACGTCATTTGGCAACACCCAGGCCCAGTCATCGACATCGCGCTCGATGACAGCGATGCCGCGCAACTAGAGGAAAAGTGGAAGCAACACATCACCGCGCTTCTCGAAGGGATGGGGTGGTCGGTTGAGCTTGCGAGTCGTCACTTCCCGGGTGGCTTGAGCTTAGCTTTTAATGCGCCGATGGATCGTTTATATGTAGCTTGTGAGATGAATGAGTGGGCCTATGAGTCAGCGGTTGCCGACATCAACGGTGTCGATGTGCCAGGCATGAGTGCAGCCATGGCAAACTTCACTGAAGAAATGCGCAGCGAAGCGAACCCGCCGTTGTTGCGCATCCAATCTGCAGCGGCTAAGCGCGGAGAACAATTTTTAACGTGCGACGATTACGTTTCGGTTGGCTCAGGCGTGGGCTCACAGACATGGTCGGTCAAGGATTTGCCAGAAGCAGCTAGCATCGATTGGGATGCCACCCTTCGCGTGCCTACTGCAATGGTGACGGGCACTAATGGTAAAACCACCATCGTGCGTTTGTTGCGCGCGATGGTCATTGCCTCGGGTAAAGTTCCGGGGATGTCATCAACGGATAGCCTAATGGTTGGCAACGACATTCTTGATCGCGGCGATTGGTCTGGCCCCGGAGGCGCGCGGACTATTTTGCGCGATAGGCGGGTTGACGTTGCGTTGCTCGAAACAGCGCGTGGCGGAATATTACGTCGTGGTGTTGGCGTTCTTGAAAATGAAGCTGACGTCGCGCTAATCAACAATGTCGCGCCAGATCATCTCGGAGAGTGGGGCATTCAAGATGTTGACATGCTCGCCGATACTAAATTTGTGTTGCGCCACGCCGGTAAAACCATTGTGCTTAATGCCGATGACGAACATTGCATTAAGCGCGCTAGTTGGGTCACGCGACCCATAGTGTGGTTTAGCCTTGAGGCAGATAACGCGTTAGTCGCGCAACACATCGCGCAAGGCAACGAAGCGATTCGCCTCGATTCCGATAATGTCATCCGTTACTACAATGGCGAAAATATAGAATTCGAAATTAGCATTAATGACATCCCGATGACTTTTGATGGCGCGGCCGTCCATAATGTGGCTAACTCTATGGCGGCAATCGCAGTGGCACGCAAGCTTAACATCGAAGAAGCATTCATTGCCCAGGCATTAAAAAACTTTAAGTCTGACGCCAGAGATAACCCCGGTCGCTTAAACATATTTGAAATTAACGGTGCTAAAGTCATCGTTGACTTCGCGCATAACCCACATGGACTAACCGCGCTATCTGCGATGGTGCAGAAAATGCCAGCCAGGCGCCGGCTCATTACTATTGGTCAGGCCGGTGACCGCCGAGAGTCCGATTTCCACGACGTAGCGATGTGCGCAGTCCATTCAGGCGCCGATCGCATCCTGATTAAAGAGCAAATCAAAGACCTACGCGGCCGCGAATTAGGCGAGGTGCCGGCGATAATGAAAAAATCTTTGCTCGGCGCCGGGATTAGCGAAGACCGCATCGAAATACTTGGCTCAGAAATGGAAGCCACGATTGCCGCATTAGACTGGGCGGAGCCAGGAGACGTCTTGCTTTTGCTAACGCTTTCTGAGCGCGATGATGTCTTAAACTACTTAAACAGCATAGCTTAGGTGGTGCGCCCGAGAGGATTCGAACCCCCGACCTATGGTACCGGAAACCATTGCTCTATCCAGCTGAGCTACAGGCGCAATATTTATGGCGATAGGATACCGCTGTTCCCTAAAAAACTAAGTTATTTTTTTATTTTGAAGCAAAAAAAACGTTACTTTGAATACATCTAGCTCTAGCAGAGTAGACCATCATGGAAATCAAATCATCTCTAATAGCATCGTCCGCAACTATTGCGGCCTTAGTGGTGTTGTTGAGCGATCAGCTGCCCCACGCAGAGCTAGTAGCCAATAACAGTACATTTCTTACTTTCTCCGATGTAGATGGCGACGGACTTGACGACGCTCTCGAAGCCCGATGGGGTTGTTCCGATGTCAACCCTGATTCTGACGGCGATACACTAAGCGACCTTGACGAAATTTTGTTGGGCACTGACCCGCTCGAGTTCGATGATTTAATTCGACTTGATCCGCCGCAGGCGACAATGAAAATTGATTCTTATGTTTGCGATACCGATTTGGTTATTCAAATCATGACATTGCAGCAATTCAGTACAAACAACATACGTTTTTACTGGGCCGATGCGGCTACGTTCGCCGAGGTTCCGCGCGCCACATTAATGGGCTTGCCTGCTGAGCGTCATAACTACACTTCAGTCATCCCTGGCTACTCTACGCAAGTAATCAAAATAGTTTTGCCCCTGCATAAAGTAAAAGCGCTTGGCAACATAGCGATAGGCATTGAAGGCTATACCGATGGCATTGCTGTTGGCGATCAAATTCGCTTTGTTCTTATTGCAAGCGAGCTAATGGAATGGCGCGACACAGGCGTTTTCTCAAGATACCACGCAGCGTCTTCGGGCGGCGGGGGCTTGTTCCCTGTCGATCCTTTGGGAAATATGCCTGACGAAGCGACAGCCGGCGAGGTTTGTGTGCAAACACTGCAAGAAGTAGCTTCGCTAGGTAACGGTCAAAAGCTTTTCCAGGTTTCTGACAGCTACTGCGACTACTTGCCTACAGCTCAATGCTTTGTTGGTTGTGCCGGAGCGGTGGGCGACACTCTAGTGGGCATTGATATCGTTGGTCTACTTGCCAACTAAACCTGTTAGCCCCTTAAAATCCGGCTTATTAGTCGGATTTTTCTTTATTCTTAGCGAAAAAGTATCTATTTAATGGAACTAAAGCCCGCCCAGCTAGGTCTTAATAGAGGTAACACGTGACATCAGATTCAGATGCAGCCCTCGTTCAGAGGTGCCAAAGCTCAGAAGGGGCAGATTTTGATGAAGCGTACCGCCAACTTTTCGCTCTTTATCAAGACAGGGTTTACAACACGTGCTTTCGAGTCACCGGCAATGCAAATGATGCATTAGATGCGGCTCAAGAAACGATGGTAATCATCGCCCGCCGCATTGGTGCTTTTGCATTTCGCAGCAAGTTCTCTTCATGGGTTTACCGCATCGCAGTTAACTCTGCGATCGATATTCGCCGCAAACGAATGGACGCGCCGCGCTCTGGCATAACCACAATTGTTGGCGCTGTTGATGGCGACCAAATGATGCAGCAGGCCTCCGACGAAACCGTCGATGCCGAACCGCATCAGCAACTTGTAGTTAGCGAAAACCAGCAACTGATTCAGTCGGCCTTAAGCGACATGAATCTCACGTTCGCAGCAATTTTAGTTTTACGTTACATCGAAGATCTCAGCTACGAGGAAATTTCTGAAGTACAAGGCTGCTCGCTGGGCACTGTAAAATCTCGTCTTAATAGAGCGCATCAGTCTTTGCGTGAACTCTTAGAGTCACGCGGATATGATTCAACACTACTAACTTAACATGACCAACTCACAACAATCCTCAGAATTGCCTCCGCAAGTAATTGCCGAGCTGCGGTCTATGGGTGATTTGCAAGCACCGCCAGAATTGTGGCAAGGTGTTTGTACGCAGTTGATCGTCGATAAGCTCGAGGCCCAACAAGCTCCAAATGAGTTATGGGATGCCGTCCATACGCAACTTACTGAGGAAGGTACTATTGCGCGGCCTACTAAGATCTTTGGCTTGCGGCCGATGTATGCAGCCGCAGCAGCTTTACTGATTGTGCTTGGCGTTGCCTTTCAATCCGACTGGGCGCCCTTTAATCCTGGCTCAGGCCTACAACTTGCGCCTGTTATAAGCGCCGAGGCCAAGGCCGAATTCCGTTCTCGCGTAGCTTTTCTCGAAGTGCAACCGCACGAAATGTCTAGCACTTCACGTGCTCTGGCCGCATCACTTGGCGGCACCATTAGTGAGGTGAATCGCTAAAATGCGTTGGCTCTCTCTAGTTAGTGTTTCGTTGCTGTTTGTAGCCTGTGAAGAAGTTCATAAAGCAGATGCTGGTAGCGTAACAACTCAGAATGCAGTAGTAGGCGGGGGCAATATCCCTGGCAACGCAGCAGGCTTTTTGTCAGAACCACCGCAGTTCACATACCCGGAAGATTCAAATATTTATATTCAACGCGAAGTCAAAGTGCCAAGCAATTCAGCGGCCGGTGGCTTCCATGTTTTTCATGAAGCGTTACGTGCTGATGGGCAAGGTTTCTTTAATTTAGAAATCATCGAAACAATGATGGCTGGCGACACAGTTTTCGGCACGCCTTCAGTAGATGTTGCAATTACTTACCAAGATCAGCAACGCTACATGGTTAAATACCGTGATATCCATCTTGGCCGGGCCCTGTCTCTAAACTTTAACTGGACAGAAGATCCTGTGCTTCAGCAAGTTGCCGGAGTCGACTGCGTGCACTACATTGTCGAGTCCGTTCACGGTCTAGGCGATGCCGAGTTTTGGATAGATGCTAGTAATGATATGTTGTTGGCCTACACAATGTTTGATAACGCCGGCGAGGTAACGCTGAAACTAACTACAACGGTCATCGATAACGCACCGGTTCACGCCGGAGTTGAATGGTCGTCACCGCTGGTTGATGAAGAGGATTTCAGTCCTAATGGCAGCAACACCATCACGCTAGATTTCGAAGTGTCGGAGCCACTTTACTTGCCACCAGGGTTCTACAAGAAGAGCGTGCGCGTCCTTAACTCCTTTGGGATGTTTCAGGGAATGGGTAATTTGCACGTTGCTCTCTTCTCAGATGGTATTCATCAGCTGTTTGTCGCTCAGCACTCAGAGACGAGCGGCGTTAACAATGGTGGTGTGTCACAATCCCCCAACAGTATTACGTTGGCGAAATTCAGCGAAACCGGCGGCATCCGCATGGTTGAGGGCAATCCGCCGCTGAAAAAGGTGTATGTGGTGGGGTCTATGCCTCGCGACGAGATACACACCGTATTTAGCTCATTATTTTAAAGGGAAAAGTCTAATGTTGGGCTGATTGTAGCCGCAGATGTGTTGACTCAAATAACACATCATGCTTACACTCACACTCACAACAATCCTTTTCATGGCTCCACAAGAGCCGTCACTGGTTTCCGGTTCTTACCGGGGGCCTGTAGATGAGGCGCAAATAGAAATGCTTAGCTACGGCAGCAGCGCCCCAAGTCCATTTGGACGCACTCTCAGCACACCTGATTCCGCTTGGGATCGCTGGGAATTCTGGTACGAAAACGAGCGCGACACCCTTGTTCGTGGCGCAGCTGATTTCCCGGCTACCGCTGTCAATGAATTTGGCGCCTACGGCTCAAGTGCTTTTAATGTGAAGCGCGATGAGTTTCTGCTGAAGTCCATACCATTGTTGCTCGAAGCGACTCTTTCTAATGATGCGGCAGTCCGTGAATCAGCCTTGCTCTCTTTGGGGCGCGTTGCATATCCAGCGACTACATCATTCATTATCGAGGCACTTACGGATAAGGAGCAAAGTGTACGTCAAGCGGCTTACGTCGCACTCGGCTTAATGTCGACAGCTGAAACTTCCGCAGTGCTTATTGAAACATTCAATAATTCAAGTGACTACAATGCAAAATGTTTCGCTGCGGTTGGCCTTGGTCTTAGCGGGCGCATTGATGCTGGAGATTGTTTGAATAATTTCTTTGAACAGATATCAAAGAAGGCTTCATGGCGCCGATCGAATGATTTGATTGTTGCATCATTACTTGCCGCAAAGATTAACACCAGTGTTGACTACAGTAAAAATTTGCTGGCGATAACAACCACTATGGATAATCGTAAGTCTTCAGATGCAGTGCAGGTTGCCGCTATCAACGCGCTTGCTGCCACCGGCGATTTGAAAGCTATCGAGGTGTTGGTTAAAAACATTCAGTCACGCAGCGAAGTTGTTGCCGAGGCTTGCATCGCTGCTCTTGGCCGTTTCGGCAATAAAGTTGCTACGCCGGGACTCATTGAGATGTTCGAGAGGAGCAACAGCCCGCGCATTCAAGGCATGGTGCAGTTGGCTCTTGGGCAAATCGCCGACGATAAGGCTGCTGAATTCCTATTGGAAAATCGCCCACGAGTTGCGGATGAGCTTTATGTTCGCACCTCTTGGCTAATTGCTTGTGGCATCGCACAGTTGCCAGAAGCCTACACACAAGTCGCCGATACAGCAATGTTTGGCAGCGACTTCAACAAGCATGATGATGCGGACGCATCACGTAATAATGAGTATGAGTTACGTGGTGCGGCTGCACTTTCTTTAGGACTATTTGCTAAGCCCGCGGCTTACGTAACACTAAGGAAATGCTTACAAGAGACCAATACAAGTCAAGAGCTAAGATCTTATATCGCCACAGCGCTCGGCATGATTGGTACAGATAAGGCGGCGGGCGTGTTATTAGAAAACGCAGATCACTTTAACGACTCTGTTACATCACGTCGCGGCTTTGCAACCGCATTAGGAATGTGCACTAACGAGAAGGCCAACGCGCAGCTGGCGAAGATGTTGTTGGACGATGACGATGCAACAGTGCGCTGGGTATCAGCACACGCTATGGCTGGAGCTCGTGATCAACAATCGCTAGAGCAACTGGTGTCTGCAATCAGCGAAGACATCCGCCAGCATAAAACTAGTGATCGCATTGCCCACTTGGTATTAGGCTTGGGTTACTTGGGAGACTCCCACCGCGGAGCAACACTTGAGTCTTTTGCAGCCAATGTAGACCACCGCCAGCAAAATGAAATGCTGACCTGCTTGAAGAGCTACTAGCAAAAAAAGTTTAAATAAAGGGGCGGTAGATGTATTTTGGGAGTAACATTAATCAACGTTGCCTTTCAAGATGAACACCCCTCCCTCCCCTTACGATACCAGTAACCCTCAACAGCGCATAGCCATGCTTCAAAAACTAGAATCATTGGTGGCCGTTTTAGAAGCCACCCAGCGCAAGGTTGATTTGAGCCTTGAGTCGCCTTTTGCAAATCGTGAGAGGTTGCAAAAAGTGCGCTCGCAAGTGTGCAATACTTTGTCAGTGTGTCGCAATGCGCGGCGAGCCTTGGTTCAACCAATGGCAATCACTGACGAGGATATTGTCCAAGTCGATCTAGACGCTTTGTTCACGAAGCTCGGTAGCTTGTAAGTCTAAGTGCCCCAATCACGGGCATAACGGTAGTCAAGATTAATAGTACGGCCAGTCACTTTAGCAATAAGTGGTGGTCGTCTTTTATATTGATTGCGTTGCACGCGAAGGTTAATCAGATCAACAAACTCTGGCGCGAAGTTTAGAGCAACTAATGCGTCGCGATTTAAGCGCTGTTCAACCATGGCATGCAGTAGTGCGTCAATAGCATCATAAGAGAAACCGAGCTCTTCTTCGTCCGTTTGGCCTTGCCATAAATCGGCGCTAGGTGGGCGGTCAATAATCGCTGGCGGAACACCAAGGTGACGTGATAGCGCAACGACTTGTGACTTATACAAATCGCCAATAGGGTTAATCGCGGATGCCATGTCGCCATGCTGCGTGCCATAGCCTAGAAGCAGCTCGGTTTTGTTTGATGTGCCAAATACTAAGCCATTGACCGCTGCCGACTGATCGTAAAGTGCAGTCATGCGTAACCGTGAAAAAACATTTCCGCGTCTTAATCGCGCAGCTTCCGTTTCACTATTTGCTAATTCGGGATGTTGCTCGAAATAAGCGTCGGCCAAAGGCGAGATGTCAATCATTGAAAACTCACAGCCAGCATTGCTAGCACCTTGTTGCGCTAACTCTAACGATAGCGGATCGCTTTCACGGTAAGGCAGGGCGATGGCCAACACATTTTCGGGGCCGAGTGCTCGCACTGCTAATTCTAATACTAGGGCGCTGTCAATTCCGCCGGACATTCCCAGCACTGCCTTTGTCATGCCGATACGCTGTGTTTCCGATTTAAGAAAACCAATAAGGACGCGTTCTGCAAGCTCAACATTACAAGTTGGCGGCTGCGGAATAGTGCTACTCATCGTCTATCAAACCAGACAAATCTGGGTCGTTGGCAATGATAGCAAGCTGTCGCCTCACTAGATTTGCATGAGCATTACGGCGTAGAGGCGTTTCGACACGCGCTCTCTTCAAGGCTGAAGAAGTAAGTTCGTAAACGACCAAGTCTTCTTCGGAATGGTGTGCGGCGGCAACGACTTCGCCCGTTGGAGCATTAATTGCAGATTCACCATCGAACAACACGCCGTCTTCGTAGCCGACGCGATTACAGCGCACCACCCATGTTTGTAAGAACTTAGCCTGAGCAGCGCACAATTCGTGCCATGACTTTTGCGAAGCTAAATGTTCGCCATCTGTTTCAATGCCGCGCGATGGCGAAGCAACTGGAACAAGTAGGGCATCGGCGCCTTGCAAGAAATGCAGCCACGCAGAGGACAAATGCCAGGCGTCTTCGCAAATCAAGAAACCGAAGCGACCGTGCTTAGATTCAAAAGTCGTAAAATTATTACCAGCGGCGAAATAGCGTCCCTCTTCGAAAATACCATAGTCTGGTAAATGCACTTTGCGATGCACGTGCTTTATCACACCATCTTCAGCGAAAACGAAACTGTTATAAAAACGGTGATCAAGGCTGTGCTCTACAAAGCCAAAGGCAAGACTAATATCCTTGGAGCGGGCGACCAGTTCGCTAACCTGTGGGCTATCGAGGGCGAGCGCAACATCAGAAGTTAAATCGCGCAGTATGTAACCCGTGAGACTCAGCTCAGGGAACAACGCAAAATCGGCCTTTTGCTCAAGGCAGCGATCAAGCCACTGATGATGTGACTGAAGGTTATCGGCGACCACCCCAAGTTTAGGGTTGGTCTGACAAATTGCGAGACGACAATTCATGGGTGTAGGTGCGAAGAGCGCTTACAGGATGGGGTCGCGCTCGAGGATACCTATAAGAATATCATCGCTTGTGATTTGTTGGGCGTGCGCATGATAACCAAGCATAATTCTGTGGCGCAAACATGGCAGAACAGCATCGCGGATATCTTGCGGCGTCACATGTTGTCGCTGGCGTAACACGGCCAAAGCCTTTGCCGCTCTAATAATTGCCTGCCCGCCACGCGGCGACGCCCCGAGTTGCACATCGTCGTGAGCATGAGTGCTGCTAATTAGCTTTGCGATTTGAGTATACAAATCGTCAGCCACCACCACTGCGTCAGCCATCTGCTGTAATTCAACCACTTGGACCGCCGCTAGATTCGGCGCGCTGGAATCGCTGTTTTCTAAACGTAGAATGTCTGCCAAACATTCGGTGCTTGGCTGCTCAAAATCGATACGCATGAGGAAACGATCAAGCTGAGCTTCTGGCAGCGGGAAGGTGCCTTCAATTTCAATGGGGTTTTGGGTGGCGACAACGAAAAACGGCTGCGGTAATTTATGCGTGGTGCGCGCTGCGGAAACTTCTCCTTCTTCGAGCGCTTGCAATAATGCAGCTTGTGACCGCGGAGTCGCGCGGTTCAATTCGTCAAACATGCATAATTGAGCGAAGATCGGCCCGGGTTCGAACTCGAATTTTGAAGTTTGCTGGTTAAATATTTCGCTGCCCGTGATATCACTAGGCATTAGATCGGGCGTGCCCTGAATGCGCTGAAAATCTAAGTGCAGGCATTGCGCAAGTTCACGCAGTAAGCGCGTTTTCCCTAAACCAGGAGCCCCTTGAATAAGGCAATGACCACCAGAAATAATGTTGGCTAAAAGCAACTCGACGGATGGGTCCGCACCGAGATGAGTTTTGCACAAATGATTGTGCAGGGCTGTTAAGTCGCTTGAGTGATTAGGTGTCATGGGCAGTCAATTCGCAGATGTCTAATACATCGTACAAGTTATTTATAACTTTGACGCCTTCATGTAACCCACATTCAATGTTTTTGTCACGGTCAACCAGCAGCGCATGCATACCCGCAGTAAGAGCACCGCTAATATCGCGCTCAAAGTCGGCGCCAACGTGAATAGCGGATTCTGCAGCAACGCCGCAACGGAACAGTGCGCGATCGAAAATTGCGCGATTAGGTTTTTCCGCACGCAATTCGGCGCTAGGAATGATGAAATCTAACAGCTTCTCGAGTTTTAAGCGCTTCGTCAAAACGGGTAAATCTTCTGACCAGTTAGCGATAATCCCAATTTGAATGCCGGCGCTCGATAGCGTCTTCAGCACCTCGACCACTTCTGGATAAACCATGTATGCCGCCGCTTTGGAAAAGTACGCCGTCACGGTTTTTGACGCCTTGCTGGCATCTTTAGGGCTAAGGTCAAGCGCGGTAAACACATTGGCGTTGTAACTCATCCACCATGCCCGGCTGAACTTTACTTGCCCGTTAATCGAATCCGGGGTTGTGCTAAATGCACGTGATAACTCGGCTTCGACAAAGTCGATGCTTAAATCGGTAGAACTATACTCGGCGGCAGTGTCGAGATAGATTTGTGAGCGTTTTACCTTTTCGCAGAACAGGGTGAATTCTGCATCGAAGAAAACGGCTTTAAATTTATTGTCGTTCATAATTGGGGATAGTTAGATTGTAACGTTAGAATGAGTGAGAATGAAATACCAAGTTGCTGGATACCTGAT
>Ga0315320_10003546_pt1 | contig 12783 bp, 10 predicted proteins | sample M140m21515metaG_FD_203458 | JGI IMG/M metagenome (GOLD analysis project Ga0315320, IMG submission 203458) | Ammonia-oxidizing marine archaeal communities from Monterey Bay, California, United States - M1 40m 21515 | ecosystem: Environmental > Aquatic > Marine > Coastal | place: USA: California...
GATCGCCGTTGGGTATTTCCAAACGAAGACTGCGTAATTCTGCCTGTGATCAACACGACAGCCGAAGAAATCGCCCGCGTGATCGCGGAACGGGTCATCGCGCAGACCTATGCAAAGTTTGGCCCACACCTGTCATTTCTGGAAGTGGCTGTGGACGAGAACAGTGGGCAGTGGGGTGTGTGTCGCATGCCATGGCCCAAAGAGGCACCCGCAAACGTTGATTGATCCGGTAAGTTGGTGGCTAGTGACTCATTGCGATGAGTTGAAGCATACGAAAAAGTGAAGAAAACGAGTAATACATGCACCGCTCACTCCCCCTCTGCCCGTTACTGCTGTTCGTTGTCCTGTCTGCGTCCCCCACCACCAACGCAGCACCACCAAACATCCTGTTTGCGATCGCTGATGACCTCTCATATCCTCACATGGGTGCGTATGGCACGGAGTGGATACAGACGCCCGCATTTGACCGTGTCGCACGTGAGGGTCTGCTTTTCAATCGTTGCTACACCCCGAACGCCAAATGCGCACCCTCACGATCCTGTATTTTGACAGGTCGGAACTCATGGCAACTGGAAGCGGCCGCAAACCACTGGTGTTACTTTCCTGCAAAGTTCCGCACCTACGTCGAAACCCTGGGAAAACACGGGTACACCACGGGAATGACAGGAAAAGGCTGGGCTCCCGGCATCGCCTTGGATCAGCAAGGCAAACGCCGGCAAATGACTGGGAAGCCTTACAGCCAACGAAAAGCAAAGCCACCCACCACTGCAATTAGCAACAATGACTACGCTGGAAACTTTCGAGATTTCCTGGATGCAGTGCCCAACGAGGAGCCATTTTGCTTCTGGTACGGGGCGACCGAACCGCACCGAGGATACGAATACATGAGCGGTGTGAAGAAGGGGAACAAGAAACTATCCGACATCAATCAGGTTCCTCTGTTCTGGCCAGACAACGAAGTGGTTCGACACGACATGCTCGACTACGCGCTGGAAGTAGAACATTTCGATCACCACCTGCAACGGATGCTCAACGAGCTTGACTCGCGTGGGATGTTAAACAACACACTCGTTGTGGTGACAGCGGACAACGGAATGCCCTTTCCACGCATCAAAGGTCAGGAATATGAGATGAGCAACCACCTCCCCTTGGCAATCATGTGGGCCGATGGCATCAAGCGTCCTGGGCGTACAATCGACGAACTCGTTTCCTTTATCGATTTGGCACCAACCTACATGGAAATTGCGGGTATCGACTGGAGTGATAGCGGGATGGCACCGACGCCGGGTAAATCCCTTACCCCGTTCTTTGGTGACAGTCCCAAAAACCCCCACAGGCAATTCTTGCTGATTGGAAAGGAAAGGCATGACGTCGGACGCCCCAACGACATCGGTTACCCGATCCGAGGCATCATTCAAGGGCCGTTCCTGCTGATTCGAAATTACAAAACGGATAGGTGGCCCGCAGGAAACCCCCGAACTGGCTACCTCAACACGGACGGCAGCCCAACAAAGACGGAGATTCTTAATGCCCGCCGCGAGGGACGCGATGACACCCATTGGCAACTCGCGTTCGGTTTGCGACCCGAATACGAAATGTTCAACATCGAAACTGACCGTGAATGCCTGAGCAACATTGCCGAGGCAACGCGATACGCGGAGGTGCGTACTCAAATGGAAAGGACCATGACCCAATCGCTGCAGATCCAAGGCGATCCGCGAGCGTTAGGGAATGGAGACGTTTTTGATGAGTACCCTTATGCAAATGCTCGGGAACGCAACTTTTACTCTCAATACATTGACGATCCAACCTCGGTGCGCGCCGGTTGGGTAAACCCAAGTGACTTCGAAACATCGGCACCCGAATCGCCATAAGTCGCTGGCTCCCTGGCTCAGTGGTACCAAGGAGAGCTCGAGATCACCAATGCACACATGAAGTACGCTCAGGACGTCTCGGAAATTCACAACCGCGGTGGCCGCGTCTATCGAAAACCGGATGATTCACGCGATACAGCGGGAAATCGCTAAAATACTTTTCGCGAGGTTATTCTGCCCACAAAGCAGAACCAGACACCACCGCCAGCGTAGGACCCCAGTAAGCTTAGCTTCGAGCGATAAAACCTACACGGGGATTGCCGGAACGCTAAACTTTCAGGGTCGCAGCGGGAAATCTCGTCAGGTTCGCTCTCAGATAGCGAGTCGCGAGCCAGCACCTCATCTACCTACCGGGCATCTAAGCATGCTGACCGTTGAATCGCTACAGAAGAGTTTCCAGCTCGAGGACGATGAAATCCGCGCTGTCGACGACCTGTCGTTCCGTGTTGAACCCGGTGAGGTGTATGGCCTACTTGGCCCAAACGGTGCTGGTAAGACAACCACTCTGCGGATGGTACTCGGGCTGGTACAACCCGATTCCGGGTACGCCGAAGTAAGCGGTTACCGCACTGCCGTGGATCCTACGGCGGTCAAGTCCAGACTAGGTTTTGTATCAGCCAGTGACGGAGTCTACCCTTGGCTCAGCGTTCGGGAAATGCTTTTGTATTTCGCAGATCTGTATGGCGTCGCCCAAAGTGAGGCATCAGTCCGCTGCGAGCGTCTCGCGGATCTGATGGGGATCTCAGACTTACTCGACCGTCGTGCCGGCACACTGAGCACCGGCCAACGGCAGCGTGTTACTCTCGTGCGTGGCTTGATACATGATCCACCCGTAATGCTGCTGGATGAACCGACAAGAGGCTTGGACGTGGTTGGAGTTCAGACCATATTTGAATACATCGAACACCTGCGGGAAGTCGGCAAAGCTGTCGTCGTTTGCACCCATCGGCTGGATGAGGCGGAGCGTCTTTGCGATCGTTTTGGATTGCTACACCGCGGTCGAATGCAACAGACAGGTACGCTCAACGAACTTCGACAACAAAGCGGCCACCAACACCTAGTCGACATGTTTGTCGATCTTTTGCGGAGTTAACTGGATGTCAGGTGCCAATTTCAAAGGACGCCTTCTTCGGCTTTGTCAGAAGGAGCTGAAGGAAACGATTCGTGATCGCCGGACGATTGTAACTCTGTTGCTCATGCCGTTATTGGTTTATCCAATCATGAGTATGGCATTGAATCGTTTCTTGCTCACCAGTGGCGAGATAGAAGAGGGGTTCACTATCTGCGTCAGCACCGAAGTTGAACGCAAGATTTTAGATCAATGGTTGAGCAGCCCCAACAGCGCGCCACCCCAAGCTGTCGCTGACAGCAGTGGCAATGAACTTGCAAAGTTTCGAGTGACCGTGATCCCAGATGAATCGCCTGCGGAAGCGGTCGCGAGGAACGATGTTGACGTTGGGCTGGAACTCACCAACATTGAAACCGGCAGGCCGACCGCTACGTTCTATGCTTACCGGGGAGACGGTGTCAGCCAAGCGGCGAGACGCGTTGTGGTCGAGCGACTGCAGTGGCTCAAACTAGCCGAAGCTGAGCGGCGTCTGAAGGCAACCGTACCGGAATATCGCACTCCCCTGGTGGTCAATGCCAAAGATGTTGGTACGGTCGAAGAGAACTCTTTGCTTGGCACTATTGTGCCGCTTGTCCTTGTACTCATGACCATCACCGGCGCAGTTTACCCTGCCATCGACCTGACTGCGGGCGAGCGAGAGCGAGGCACGATGGAGGCTGTGATGGCTTCTCCAGTACCCCGCGGCTACGTGCTGTTTTCAAAATACATTGCGGTCGTCGCTGTCGCATTACTGACGGCAATCGCGAACCTGGTTGCGATGTTCACGACCCTCTGGGCTGGAGGTCTTTTGAGCCTGCTGACCGGCGGCGATGCGTTCCCGTGGCTCACGATTCTGCAAATGCTGGGATTACTCGTTCTGTTCAGCGGATTTTTCTCCGCTGTGCTGCTGTCTCTCACCAGCTTTGCCAAGTCATTCAAAGAGGCTCAGGCCTACCTGATTCCTGTCATGCTGCTTTCCCTGACTCCGGCAATGCTTTCTTTGATGCCCGGAATCACGCTCTCAGGAGCATTAACCATCCTGCCACTCATCAACATTGTCTTGCTCGCTCGGGACATGTTGTCAGGCTCGGTAGATCCCAACAACGCATTTGTGGCTGTGGTTAGCACATTCGCTTACGCCGCGGCGGCACTGTCGGTTGCAGCACATCTGTTTGGCAGTGACGCTGTAACGCGTACCAGTGAAAAGTCGATTGGCTCGTTACTAAAACGGCCCCGCGAAGCATCGCCACGTCCAACGCCTCAAGCGGCGGCACTCATGCTAGCACTACTCGTGCCGGTGTACTTCCTCGTTTCAAACGGATTGATGCGATTCATCAAGGCGTCGCAAGATACAAGCGTTGAAACGACGCTATTATTGAACGCAGTCGCCCTGATCTCCACATTCGGCCTGCTACCAACATTGGCCACTTGGCTGGGCCGCAACCGCTTCAAGACCACCTTCCGGCTACAGCCCTCAGGCATCTTTTCCATCATTGGCGCCATCTTGTTAGGCCTTGGAGCATGGGCATTCGCCCACGAAGCATTCGTCATTGCCGATGCGTTGGGCATTGGCGGGTTATCAGAGAAACAGATTGCAGGAGCCGAGGCAACCGTCGCAAAGATGCGCGAGACATCACCTCTGCTGTTGATTGCTGTCTTTGCTCTCACCCCGGCAGTTATTGAGGAGCTGTGCTTTCGCGGCTATCTCTTTTCAGCAATCCGTGGGGCCGTATCACCGCTGCGGACTGTGCTGATAACTGCCCTCCTGTTCGGACTTTTCCATGTACTGACAGGAAGTGCATTGCTCGTAGAAAGGTTCGTCCCCTCAACATTGATGGGTCTAATCATTGGTTGGGTTGCGTACCGAACGGGTAGTGTCTTTCCCGGTATTGTGATTCACTTTGTTCACAACGGCTTGCTCAACACAGTTCTGTACTACCAAGACCAACTTGGTTTTCTGGGAGCTGGTTTCGACGACCAAACCCATCTTCCTCCGCTTTGGCTGGCGATCGCAGCGGCACTGGTCGTGGTTGGGGCCAGCCTCGTTTGGGCTTCCTCCCGAGGCCGAACTGAGTCACCGACGATACCCACTGCAGATTCGGAAAGCAGGGATACAGACGTGGTTTGATAGATGGATCGCGCCACTCCACATCGCATAACTGCCACTTACGCGAAACGCGGGCTTGAAAAGGCGAAAACGCTCAACACGCGCCAACTGCACCATCAAAGCTGAGAGCAGATCGATTATGAGACCGCGTTCGCAAAGCCGCTTGCTCACGGGTGATTTGCAGATGAATTTCGATTCGAGTCTGCGTTTTGCATAGCTTACTGCAGGGGTCGGGATAAGCAGAAATCACCGTTTGCACATCCATATCGTCTGGCTTCGATGTTGGATGAGATGGACCGATCAGCTTATCCCAGATACCAGATACCAGTTTCCGAGTCACTGTGAGCTCAGCCTTCTAGCGTGAGAAGATCATTCCCCACGGTACCTCGATCCCAGACATCTGCAGCACAGCGGCTCCAGCGACTAAAATCAATACCGCTGCGACGCTTAGGAACACCAGTTTCCCCCAACCGCGGCCTGTTTTTCTGGGCTTCGATGCTTGGTCATCTTGGTCGGTGAGTCCCAGCACGCGGGCAACTCTTTGCGGAGCGTCGCCATGAACAAAGGCCAACCCTGCAAGACAACCGCTTCCGGAAACACGTTTCCATTGCAATTTGGTTTCGACACACAGGCCGTTGTCATCGTCACCATCAATGCACACCCTCAAACGTTTGTCGTCGGGTATCACCACATCTGTGTGGATCATTAAACCGCCATTAGAATAGTCACGCAGTTCGATATCCACTCGATCAGGATGCAGTGGCCAGAACATTTTGGCTGGATGCGTCACCTCGATACGTGGGTCACTGCGACGATTCAGGAATCCTTGGTCTGCCAGTTTGTGTAAGACCGCGTCTCCAATATCTCCCTTCAAACTACAGCCGAGAATCGTTTGTCCACCGACCCATGGTTCGACATGTCTGACCTCACCATGAAACACATCTGTCGGTAGATCAGTATCCATTGTGATCTGGATACTTTGCCCCACACGGTACTGGCCACCACAGAGCAGCCTCACGCCACTATTGGATAGGTCGATGACTGTCCCGGTATTTCCACCCATTCCATCAACTTCGATGCAACAAGCAAGAGCCTGGGCGTCGTTTGTTTTGAACCGTCGCTGCTTTCGATTTTCAGCGGGGTCTTCGATAGAATTTTTTCTAGCTGTCATGGCCTGCGCGGATAAGAACAGATTACGAGTGACTAAGGAGGTTTAGCTCGCACTTAACACGAACCGTGTTTTTTTCATGTCCCGGGTGCCGTGCGGCAACAAATCGTAGATAATTTGTGCGGGACTGAAGGATCGTAGCGAAAAGTCCGAGACTTACGTCGCAAAACTGTTTTTTTTGCAGCGCACAGCTCCCCAATTAAACCGGTTGTAACGATTGGTTCGCCTCAACGCTCCACCGCTACCGGATGCAGCCACGCATCGCACTCCGCAACACAAACGACCTTAAATCCAGATGCTTGATTCCCCCTTAAAACATCTTCATAAGCTCACATGCTTGTTGGTACAGGCTTGGATTCTGTTTGTTGTTCTCACAGACACCGGCATCAGCCGAGCTGATTGGCCCCAATGGCGAGGCCCACTAGGCACTGGCGTTGCCCCCAACGCAACACCGCCAACGGAATGGGATCAAGAGACGAACATTTTATGGAAGACCAAACTCGAAGGTGAAGGACACGGAACACCTGTCATTTCACGCGGGCTAATTTTCTTGACAACCTCAGTCCCCATTGGCACCCCGTTTGCGCCTCGAGAGAGCGGACGCCCAGGCGCCCATGACAATCGCACCGTCACGACGAAATACCAATTCCAAGCCTGGGCCATCAATGCGGCAGACGGCTCCCTTCGCTGGAAAAAAACACTCAACGAAGCCATTCCAGTTGAAGGCGCACACAATACTGCCAGCTTGGCATCAGCATCACCGATTACTGATGGCAAGCGTTTCTATGCCTTCTTTGGTTCACATGGTCTTTATTGCTTAAGCCGACAGGGCGAGTTGCTTTGGGAAAAACAGCTTGGCACCATGCATACCAAACACGGCCACGGCGAGGGTGCTTCGCCAGCCTTGCAAGGCGAAACCCTCGTCGTGAACTGGGACCATGAAGGTGAGTCGTTTTTGGCTGCGTTCGATTCCACCGACGGAACAGAAAAATGGCGTGCGTCCCGCAACGAAGTGACTTCATGGAGTACGCCAATCATCACCAACGTTGATGGCGAACAACAGGTGATCGTGTGCGGTACAGATAAAGTTCGTGGATACAGTCTTTCAAGCGGCAAGGTTGTATGGGAATGCGGTGGAATGTCAGCCAATATTGTCGCAACGCCGGTTGCCGGTAACGGAGTGCTGTATGTGGGTAGCAGCTATGAAAAACGTATTTTGATGGCTATCAAACTAAGTGGAGCCAAAGGTGACATCACTGGTTCCCAACGGATCCTTTGGACTCGCTCGCGAGGCACTCCCTACGTTCCGTCACCATTGCTGTACCGTGGCTCGCTCTACTTTTTGACACACTATCAGAACGTACTGACCCGAGTGACAGCCAGAACCGGGATGGATGCTCCTGGTGCACTAAGGCTTGGGCCACTATCGAATATCTATGCATCACCCGTTGCCGCGAACGGGAACGTATTCATCACTGATCTCGATGGACAAACGCTTGTCATCACTGACACGGAGATTCCGCGGGTCGTCTCTATCAACCCAATCGGTGAACCTGTCAGTGCATCTCTTGCGATCGATGGCTCGCTGATTCTGATTCGAGGCTCAACCCACCTTCACTGTGTTGCCGCACCATGACAGACTCCATCTCGACTTTATCAGGATTTTTGAGACAATTCTCAGCATGACCAACGCTCCTCCGCTGCCGATGTTGATTACCGGAATCGCCGGGGTTCCCGGATATAACGCCTTCCATCACTTTCGTTCCCTCTATGGAGATCAAGTCATCGGTCTGCGGCAGGCTTCGATGTGGCCGCTGACCGGTGATGGAATCGTGGCCTGTGATGTTGAAGACGCATCAGGAATTGAACGGTTGTGGGATCAATACAAGTTCAAAAGCGTGCTGAATTGCGCCGGAACTTGCCGACTCAAATCCTGTGAACTTGATCCCGTCATGGCACACCGGGTGAATGTTGCTGGCACGGCTAACATCATGGCCGGTGCCGCGAGACATAATGCACGTACGATTCATTTATCGATTGACTTGGTGTTTTCGGGTGAAAGTCAAGGAGAATACACTGAGGAAGACCCACTCGACCCGGTAACGGTGTACGGTGCGAAAATGGTCGAGGCTGAAGCCTTGGTAAAAACTCTCTGCCCCGGTAGCTGCATTCTTCGCATTTCACTACCGATGGGGATCAGCTTCAACGGGCATGCCGGTGCAATTGACTGGATCGCTTCCCGTTTCAAGCAGGACAAGCCTGCCACGCTTTATTACGATGAAATCCGAACCCCCACCTACACGGACTGCATGAACCGACTTTACGAGCGATTATTTGTGCAGCCGCTCGTGGGAACATATCATGCTGGTGGTCCTCGAACGCTAAGCCTTTTCGAAATTGCTCAAATCGTTTCTGTCGTGGGCGGCTACGATCCTGCTCTGTTACAAGGGTGCCCTCGCATCGAGGCAGGCCCAATGCCACCCAGAGCTGGGAATGTCACCATGAACTCTTCCAAACTCATCGAAACCCTCAGTTATCAACCATTCGATCCTTGGCCGTTTCCCGCACACTTGGTTCCCACACACAGAACATGGCATCTTGAACAGAGTGAATTTGGTGGATCACAAGAAAGTGTCCATTCACTTCTTTATCAGAACCCCAATTCACCAGGCACTGTCCCTCCGAGTCGATCCGAACTTTGGGGTTCAAAACGTTTTCCCTCGTAAACCCCAGTGACTGCTCCGCCAGTGATATTCCCTTCAGTGGGAAGTTCAACCCGCCGAGCAATAACTTTGCCCCCAGAGTCACTTGGAACACTAAACTGAGTCTTCTGACCCACACTCGATTACCCGCCTTTTAGTCACTGAAATCATCAATCTCATGCGACCTTCAAATATTCAATGGATTGCCGGCTGTCTCTGCGCAGTGGCAACGATGCAAGTCTCCGCACAATCGCAGGAGACCACTAGCGCCGACGCGGCAACGTCCACACAAAGCGAAATCGCCCGGGGATTTGTCTTTGATGACAAGAACGGTAACGGCAAACGTGACAGCGACGAGCCCGGTATCCAAGACATCCGCGTCAGCAACGGCACCTCCATTGTCAAAACAGATAAGAATGGAAAGTATGAACTCCCCGTAGATGATGACTCAATCATCTTTGTGATCAAACCAAGGGATTGGGCCACACCGTTAAACCGTAATCACCTGCCCCAGTTCTATTACATCCACAAACCCAATGGTTCACCAAAAAACTTCAGGTTTGCCGGCGTTGCCCCTACTGGACCTTTGCCCAAGTCCATTGATTTCCCGCTTCTACGCAGAGTTGAACCAGATAAGTTCAAAGCGATTATGTTCGGGGACCCCCAGCCCAAGAACGTTGCTGAGGTTGAATTCATGTCCCATGATGTCGTCGAACAGATCATCTCAGAACAAGCACACGGTGCGGCCTTTGGCGTGACCCTAGGTGACATCGTGTTTGATGATTTGAGTGTCATGGAACCACACAACCAATCGGTCGCGCTGATTGGCATCCCTTGGTACAACGTGATAGGCAATCATGACTTGAATCTCGAGGCCAAGACCGACGATCAAAGTGACGAAACGTTTGAGCGCATCTATGGCCCATCCTACTACTCATTTGATTATGGCCCAACTCATTTCATGGTTCTCGATGATGTTCACTGGCATGGACCAGAGGGCAAGAAAAAGGGGGGATACCACGGTGGTTTCAGCGATGAGCAGATGACCTTCATTCGAAATGACCTCGCGTTGATCCCCAATGATCAACTGGTTGTCCTGATGATGCACATTCCACTTGATGGGGTCCGAGATCGCGAAGAGCTTTACCGGTTGATTGAGCAGCGGCCAGCCACTGTTTCACTGTCGGCCCACACGCATTACATGGAGCATCGATTTCTCGGGAAAGAAAATGGTTGGAATGGCCCCAAAAAGCATCATCACATCGTTAATGTGACTGTCTGCGGCAGCTGGTGGCGAGGACGCAAGGATGAGCGTGGAATCCCTCATGCAACGATGAGTGATGGAGGACCCAATGGCTACTCAATCATGGAGTTTGACGGGCAAAACTATACGCTTGAAGTCCGGGGTGCAAATCGTCCCGCCAACTATCAGATGAATATTTATGCCCCAGAAACGGTCACTCAACAAGAACTCGCCACAACTGACTTGATCGCAAACGTCTTCAACGGCTCTGAAAAAACAGAAGTCAGTTTCCGAATTGGAAATCAGGATGGAATGTTTGGAGAATGGCAGCCGATGAAAGCTTCTCGCATGGCTGACCCAGCTTTTGTCGCCGAAAAGAAGCGTGAAGAAGAGGTTCCAAATCGACCGTGGACATCTTTGCCAGGCGCTCACTCGACACCTCATATTTGGACCTCGAAACTGCCTGTCGATATCCAACCGGGAACGCAAGTCATCGAAGTGCGAGCGACCAACGTGATCGGCAAAGAAGTAAGTGGTCGACGTGTGATTCAGGTAAAAGCTAAGTAGCGGCCATAGCGACAATCACGAATCCTCAACGTGTAGCCAGTGGAAAGCATCAAGGACGAGTTAGGATTCGACCTGTCCTGCGAGTTAAGTCGCTGTAGGCAAGCAAAGCAAACGAGCATTCAGTGACCGGCTCATTCTTTGACCGGTTCAGCTTTAGGCACCGTATCTGAATCTAGGTCTGTCTTCTTGGCTGTGTCTGGAAATTTCCGGAAGACACGAAAGGCAATGACAATCGACACGAGCAGCAAAACAAAGCCAACGAAAAACGGTGCTCCGGGCACCTGCACGGGAGCCTCGTCACTGATGAAGTAGCTGAACAAAAGTGTGTTGAACAAGATCGGTGCGATGATATTCGTGAGGCTTGTCAGGGAGGTCAAGGCACCTTGAATCTTGCCTTGTTCGGTCTCGTCGACGCGACTGGTGACGAGGCTTTGAATCGCGGGTCCACTAACCCCCGCGAAAGCTCCAAAAATGATAATTCCGGGGATCATCCAACCCTGAGACGCCAAGCCGTACCCCAGAAATGAAAACGCCCCAATCAATGTACCGATGATGACAGTACGACGTTCGCCGAACCGACGCACCGTGGGCCGAACAAGGCCGCCCTGCACGACGACCGCCATGATCCCCACCAACCCCAGTGCATAGCCATTCATGCTGGCATCCCACTCATAACGAAAGCCGGTGTAAAGCACCCAAACGTTCTCCAGCCCGCGTTGGGCAAGCGACTTGCAGGCAAACACCGCTGCCAGTCCAGCCACCATGGGATACATTCGAATGCGACGCAACGTCCCGAATGGGTTCGCGTTCTTCAGATTAAATGCGCTACGCTTGTCGACTGGTAACGACTCAGGCAACACAAAATAGCCGTAAAGCCAATTCACTAACGCCAAAGCCGCTGCCGCAAAGAACGGCAGACGAAGGCTATAACCACCCAGAAAGCCTCCCAAAGCAGGACCGATGGTAAAGCCAAGACCGAACATCATGCCGACAAATCCGAAATTCCTCGCTCGCGTGCTGTCAGTCGACACATCCGCGATGTAAGCGTTGGCAGTCGTAAAGTTTGCTCCCATGATCCCTGCTAGGACTCGCCCGAGGAATAGCCACCATATGCTTAACGCGAAACCTTGGATCAAGAAATCGATGCCGAGCCCAAACAGAGAGACAAGAATCACCGGCCGACGGCCAAAACGGTCGGACAGTGCTCCCATGATCGGTGCGAATAGAAACTGCATCAATGCGTAAGTCGCACTGATGACTCCCACGTATTGCCCTGCACGGGCGAAATCTTCAGACGCCGACAGCTCCTTGGAAGATCCTTCTGTCGAACTTGCCACTGCATCGACAACTCCATCTGGCAACAGGCCTGTGGCATCGGCCTCCACTAGCTCTTTGACCAACTCTGGCAGCACAGGAACGATGATGCCGATTCCCAAAATATCGATGAACAGCGTCACCAAGATGAACGCGATCGCAGCCTTGCGTTCTTTGCCGGGGGGGTGGGTCATGTGGTCAAGTTAGCCGAGGAATTTCGCAGCGAGCGATGATGGGGAGCCGCATTCTAGCTACTGAACGCTCGACCAACAGGACGAGTAAGCGTGTGAATTCAAATTTGCAGAACCTGCGACCAAAATCAGCGTTTGATTTCCAACCAATGAAAGCCCGTACATCGTTGCCTCTCAATGCAACGAAAACGCGATTTTGCGTGAAGAAAGCGTCAGTAGTCGCAAAAACACTGCTGCTTTCGCAGCTCACCTCGTCGCGTCATGAGCGTTTACCACAAAATCGATCTCCTGCCATTTTTCGCTCACTTCGATCTTCGCCATGTGCTCAGGGAGATTACCAAAGCATGCGGTCGAAGCGTTGCTGCTCTGAAAGCTAGCGTTGGTATTTTGCCCAGTCAGCTTCATTCTTTGTCCAAATCCCCCAGTCTTCAGTTTTCTCAGTCTTCAGTTGTCTCAGTCTTCTGCTGCCTCAGTCTTCTGCTGCCTCAGTCTTCTGCTGCCTCAGTCTT
>Ga0315320_10003552_pt1 | contig 12773 bp, 3 predicted proteins | sample M140m21515metaG_FD_203458 | JGI IMG/M metagenome (GOLD analysis project Ga0315320, IMG submission 203458) | Ammonia-oxidizing marine archaeal communities from Monterey Bay, California, United States - M1 40m 21515 | ecosystem: Environmental > Aquatic > Marine > Coastal | place: USA: California...
ATTACGCAAAAGCGCAATCTAAGTACAATCTTAATCAAAAAAATAATAGTGATGTTTTATCAAAGATAATAACAGCCTATAAAGGCCTTAATACTTATGGGCAATTAAAAAATACTACACAAACAGCTCAGTTTGGAAGAAAAGTTGCAGAACATTATAAGCATAATGAAGCTCCTGATTGGTTAACTGATTATCTTCCAGACTATAATAAAACATTAAGGTCTATTACAGGAGTTAAAGAAATGGCAGGTAAAGCTGGTATAGAAGGGTATGCTCCAGTAGAAGATGGCTTATTTGGAATGATTAAAAACATGTATAGTCCTAATGCTGATTTTGACACATTAAATAAATTAGGGACAGAAGCACTAAAACAAGGAAAAACTCAACTTGCAAATGAAGGCATGAGCGCAGAAGCACTTTCTGGTGCAAACGAAGGCTCTATGAGTTCAGTGTTATCAAGTCCTTATGCGCCATATATAATGGCAATATTAGGGGCAGGAATAGGGGCAGGAAAACAAGGCAGTACATTGCAAAACTGGCTTAATCCTGATGGAGGCTATTAATGAGCAAATTTAAAAATAGATTAAAAGGGCTTGGTGGCATTCTAGGAGGAGGGCTTGGTGCGTATCTTGGCTATATGTCTGTGCCAGGTCTTTTATTAGGAGCAGGGGTAGGCGCAGTTACAGGAAGCATAGGAGCAGGAATTGGCGGTAAAAGCGGTACAAAAGGTATGAAAAAAGCTTGGGACACGCATATTGGTCGTAAAGGATTAATTGGTGAAGGTGGCGAAATGCTTGGTTTATGGGAAAGCGGAACTACTGTTGACAGAAAAAAAGGTTTATTAAAAGCTTTAGATAAAGATATAGCTGGTATTAAAAGCAATACCGATACACGTAATAAATTAGGTACTAGTCGATTTAATGCCGTAAATCAGATAGAGCAACAAAAAACAGGCGGAATTTTAAACTCTATAAATTACAATAATAATCTAGCTGGTGATTCTAGTAGATATCAAAAGTCTACACAAGCAATACAAAATTCAATTAACAAAGCAAATATTAATTACACGGACACAATTAGCAAAAACATGGAAAGAGATGCAAGTGCATCAGATAGAATTCTTGCGCTTGAAAGCCGTAAAGACCAAATAAGGAGTTCATAATGCAAAATAGCCCATTTGATGAATTAATCAGACAAGTAGGTATTGTTAATAATAACAATCAAAATAGAAGAGCAAAAGAAATAGAGGCAAGTAAAAACAGAAGTTTTACTAAAGGCATGAAAGAATTTGACGCAAAGCAAAGAAAAAAAGAGCTTTTTACAGCAGACAGTATGAATACACTTAGAGATGAACGCAATAAAAAATATACGTTTAGTTTGGATTCTTTAAGTAAAGAGCATGAAAAAGCTATGAGAACAATAGATAGAAAATATGAGGCAAAAAAAGACAGTCAAAATCTTATTCAAACTTTAAAACTAATGGATATTCAATCAAAAAAAGATAGCATTAGACATTCAAATCAAATGCAAAAAGAAAAAGAACGAAGATTAGATGACATTGAAATTGAAAAAAGGGGATTGAGAGAAAAATACATTGCTCCAAATTTAAGAGGCAAATATTCTGAATTTTTTAATGAAGATGATACGTTTGGTTTAAATGAATCTGACATAATAAAAGGTTATAATAAAGGCCAAGATGGATTACTTACGGCAGTTGCTAATATAAAAGCATTGGGTATACCAAAATCAAGCCCACAAAGACAAAAAATTGAAAACCTAGCTTTAGATATGTGGAAACACATAAATGGAGACGATATGGGAGATGACTTTTTAGATGGCGGAGGTTTTTTAGGTTACTTCGGAGATAACACTGAACAGCAACAAGCTCAAGGCATATACGATGAATTAGAATCTATTTTAATGGAATTAGGAATACCACAAGAAGAATGGCAAAATAGAATTTGGGTTAAGTAATACGTGAGTCCATTTGAAATACAAAGTAGGATTACAGGTTACAATTTAAATCCTCATCTGTTTGATAACAGTCAGGTAGCCGAAATAAAAGAGTATGCTGATATATATGGCATTCCTTTTAACAATACAAGAGAAGGAGCTGAAAAAGCTCGCAAATCTAGTGGCGTATTTTCTCAATTTACTTCAGGTTTTACAGAAGGTGTTTTGGGGCCAGTTGCAATGGGTGGTTGGTCTGAAGAACCTGAATCAGAAGGCCAAGCTCTTGCACATAGCATGGGGCATTTATTAGGCTTTGCGTTACCACTAGCTGGAAGCGTATTAACATTAGGTGGTTCTGGCGCTTTAAGGCTTGGTCTGTCTGCTGGACAAGTTGCAAGTAGAGCTGGTACTGCTGGAACAGTAGGCAGAGCATTTAATCAAGGTAGAAGAGCAATTGGATATACTGGAGAAGTATTATCAGGCGCTGGTGGCGCCTTACGTGCTGGTTCTAAAGTAAGTATAAAAGGGTTGGGTCAAGTACCCCTTAAATCAGTTCCGTTATTAGGAGCAGATGCATTAGAAGATTGGGGTAAAAAAAGATTAGCTGAACACGGCTTTGAAGTAGCAAAGCATATAAATAAAGCTACAGGTGCAGGTAAAGCTTTAGATATTGCTTTTCAAGGGGCGCATTTAGGAGTAGCAAGCACAATAAGTGGATTGTTTGATGGTGAAAACAACGAAATGAACAATTTTATATTTGGTGCTGTTGCTGGTGGTGCATTTGGTGGATTAGGAAACTTTGTTACAATGGGTAGAATGATAAAGCACCCTAATGTAAAAGTACAAGGTGCAGGAATGAAAGGCCTTTGGAATTATAGTAAAGAATTCGCCAAAGGAAATAAAGAAAGAATTGCGAGTATGGTTGGCGGTAGTGCATTTCAAGGTGGCATGGCTACAATGCAAGGCGCTCCTACAGCGACACAAATATATGAATATCTTTTAGGTGGGTTCTTTGGCTTTCAAGCACAAGGTGCTGTGTCAAAACAAGCAAACGATTATTTTAACAGGTGGAATGAAAAAGATGCAGATGGTAATGCCAAGTATACTCACCAAGATGTAATAGAAATGCTTGATAAGCCTGAGTTTAAAACTTTAGACCCTGAAGCTCAATCCATTGTAAAAGAAGCCCATTTTCACCACTTAGGAGAAAAGTACGATAATACCCTATCTTGGGCAGGAGCCAGCTTATATGACGCTATTAAATCAGAATTAAAGGTATCTGAACAGCGTATGGCAGAAAAAAAGAGCAAGAAGGTAGAAGACTTAGATAAATACGAAAAAAGACAGGCAGAAGCAGACGCTCAAGAAAAAACAATTCCTAAATGGCAAGCAATGGAAGAGCGCAATAGAATTGTTAATAAAGTCTATGAAGAAATATTATCAGATAAAATGTCTTCTATTACAAAAAAACTTACAGAAAAACTAACACCAGAAGAAATGGCTGAAGTTAAATCAGGTGTAGTTGACCCACTTGATAGAGTAGTGCTTGATTTCTTTGAAAACAAACCATTTGAAGCTGTAAAAACAACGTATGAGTATTTAATAAAAGCAAGTATGGCATTACAGCAAGGCCAACCAGAATTAAGCTCTGTTCCTATGCTTAAACGCTTTATAAATAAATTACAAAACGCTTTAGTGGATTTACCTGACCTTAAACCTAATGAAGTGTTTAAAGATGCTATAGAGTTATTTAATAAAGATGCTATTAAAAAAAGCACAGATATAAGTAAAACAATTAATACTTATGTAGATATTTTAACTAAGAAGCATAAAGGTTTAATAGTCGATAACGATATGAAACGTGGGCTAGGTCAGTTATTTATAAGAATTAATCAAGAAGATATAAGACCAATAATTTCTTACAATTCAGAAGTAAATAAAGTAACTCAAATATCACATAAAAATATTCTAAATAAAATACTTGGTACACGTAGTCCAAAGCCAGCAGATGAAGTTATTAACATGGAAAAAGGATTGTGGTCTGAGAATGTAAAAGTTCTTGAATTTGGAGAATTAGTAAAATCAAAATACGGTGATTATTATACAGTAAGTCCTTATGGTAAAAAGTTTAATAATCAAACTAAGCAATGGGAGTTTGAAATGGCTCCATCTGATTGGGTTTCAGTCCAAAAACATCTTTGGAACTCAAAAGGGGATTTAGCTAAACGTGGCGATTTTTATTTAAAAATACCAGCAAAAGATTATGGTGTAGAACGTATTTATCGTTTTCATAGAGATACGCCAAAAACCAAAGTTTCTCAAGTTATGGGAGAAGTTGCTAAAAGAACAAAAATAAAAAAAGAGCTTTTAGATTCATATCTACAATTTGATAGAGAAGTTTGGTATAAAACGATGGGGATGGAGCGTAATACTGTAAACAGTAAAGATAAAACCTTTTTAGATAGGTTGTATGCAGACTCATTTAAATCAAATTATCTATACGAAAAGAATTACAATTTTAAAGGCGCAGTAGACAGGGTAAAAAGAGAAGCTTTATTTTCAGCTAAAACTTTTTTTCAAGCAAACCCTAAAGATTTTACAAAGATAACCAAAGGCACAGATGAAGCTGAAATATATATTATTGAAGATGGTGGTAGTAGACTACATGAAAGCATTACAGATAAGATTAAAAGTAAAGCACATGAATTAAAAAGATTAGTAAGAAATAAAAAAACAGAAACTTTTTGGACAGTAGAGAATGGTGAACCAGTAGAAAGAGCTTGGGAAAGTAAGATAGATGGTTGGATTGTTATGCATTCTGATATGCATAAGCAATTTTTAAAATCAAATCACTTAGAGGATAGAACCTCTCATTTAAAGCCGTCTGTTGCTGTTGAAATAAACGGAGAGTTGTTTTTAATTAAAGCTGGAGTACATCCTGGTAGAAAAGCATATGATAAATTTTTAAAAAACCCAAATGCCATGATTGTTGTTACTAGTTCTGCAAAGCACATTCCAAAAAGTGCAAAAATATATAATGCTCGAGCTAGTTTAAAAAAAGGTAAAACAATATTTGAAGCAATAGGCAACAAAGGGCCATCTCTTCGCATGCCTATCAAAGATTTTAGAATAAATTTTGGCGTTTATAGTGATAGTCACTCTACACGTTCTACAACAATTAAAAAACAGATGCATTCATTCTTTGATAAACTCACTATGTCAAGAGAGGGTTTTGATAACTTTATGGACAAAGTGCTTGAAATTCCTTTACGTGGAACACCAGAGAATAATGCCTATATTGAGTCTCTTGGGACAGACAGAACAATATTACCCCCCAAGAACTTTGATATTTCAAAACTAAGAGATAAAGATGTGGTGGATATTGTTAATGACCCCAATCACCCACTACACAAAGAATTAAATTTAGAAATATTTAAAAAAATTAGGAATATGGCTGTTGAAGAAGAAATGCCTGAGATGCATGAAAGACTTCAAGAGTTAAAAGAACACGTAAATGGCTTTGAGCGCATTTATCACGATACTGGATATAATCCTATAGCTGAAGTTTTAAACATGAATATGTACCAAAGAGCAGTTCATGAATATAGGCTTAAAAGATTTACACAGCCTGAATGGGAAAATAGTGCTAGTGGATGGGTAGCTGGTGTTGACCCTATTATGGAAATAATTACTGGTGGTATAAAAGAAAATGCTACTTATGAGTTTTGGAATGGTAGTGGGATGACTGACCAAAAAGTAGGTCACGTTAAGCTTGGAGAATCTCATAAAGATATGCCAATACAATGGATAAACGGCAGAAGAGAAACTTTAGAAAAAGCATTTGAAGAATACCAAACAGCAATAAAAAAGAAAGAAACACCAGAAGCAATTTCTCGCATGAGGCAACAACTACTCCTAGCAGTAATGAGAGTACCTGCTAATGCAGTATCTGGTACAAGAGCTTTGTTATTTGATGGTTTTGTCCCGAACGATGTTGGCTTATCAGACTTTGGCGTTTATATGCGTGGCAGAGACCACTTTTATATTGATGGTGCAGACGTAGATGGCGATAAAGTGTTCTTTTATCAAGGACTTCCTAAAGAGTATATGAGAGATTTAGTTGATAATGATGACTTTCTTGAACGCGATTTTAAGGGTAAAAAGGTTTTATTTGAAAATAAAGCTGAAAAATTCGATAAACTATTTGGTAGTGAACTAAGTAAATCAAAAACAAAATTTGGAATTAGTGAAGAACAATACATAAAAAATAATCCACTTGGTCAATGGTCTCCAGGGGCATTGCGCAATGCTGGTCAATCATCTTTTGCTGGAAAACAAGGCATGGGTAGAGTTGTAAATACAAAGTCTTTTATGAATACTGTTTTATCAGACATTATTACAAATAAAAATGGTGCTTTAGATATGACTATTTTTAGTAAAGAAGGTAAAGTACTAGGAAAACTAACTGGAACAACAAGTGAAGATATATTAAGAGAGCCTGAAGGGTATTATGTTGTAGGCGTTGAAGCCTCTTCAAGAACAGCAGATAGTGCTAATTATTATAAAATGGCAGATGCCAATCAAATGGTTGAAATACTATTTAAAAGTGCATTCAAAAATTTAAAGTTTACACCAGACAATCCAAACAGCCCTATTGATGGGCCAAAATTTTGGATGTTAAAAAATTCTAATGAGTATAATCAAATACATGATTTAAATCAAAAATTATATGGGTATAATCACAATGCAATGAGAAACTACAGAGTGCATGAAGTTCAAGATGCGCTTAGAAATACAGTTGTAGATGATGGATTAATGAATTCTGTTATTACCATAGCTGGACACATGTCTAAAAACAATTTAAATGTCAATCCACTTAAGGCCTTTAATTTTAGAGCGCTAGATAAAGCAATAAAAACTATTTCTAGAAATGTTTGGGATAATCCAGAAGCAAGAGAGTTTGCTGTTAGAAAAAGTCTTTTAATAAAGCCTCAATATTGGAACATAGACTACGCAAAAGTTTATGAAATAGTAAATCGACAAGCTCCTGAATATGGTCTTAAAAAAATAGGAGCAGATGGGAAAGGAAAAAAGCAATATAGTGAATTTATTTGGCAAGGATTAAAAAAAGAATTACCTAAAAAAGCGCAAGATGTCTTTGATAAAATTTATACTAATGACCCTATTGATTTTAATGCAAAGTTAGGGCAAAGATATCACCATAATGCTTTGATTGGAAAGCATCGACCAGAAGTAGAAAGAGATTTTAGATTAAACGACACATGGGATATTTACAGCGTAATTGCCTCATTAGAAACTGGTAAAAAGCTAAAAACAGCAATGGCTGACAAAGGGTTGACTACAGGAGAGGGTAAAAACGTCCCCTACAAAGAGATAAATAATATTGCATCTAAACTTATAACTGGAGAAAAACTTACCGATTCAGAAAAGTTTTTATCTAATATATGGAAAAAGAAAATTCAAAAAGCAGTTAATGATTTACAAGGTATTCCCGAAGGGCAAATGGATGTATTTAGTAAATACGCAAAAGAAGAACAACAAAACGATTGGATAGTATTTAGAGACTATATAGCAACTTCAGCTAACCATATTAAGCATTTATTTAGAAAGGGGTTTAGGGATAAAGACAGCGCTGTATGGGAAACTCAAGAATCAGCTAATAAAAAAGCATTGCAACACCATGAAGAAATCAGAATTAGAGCAGAAAAATACGGAATAGACCCTCGTATTGCCATTGATTATTATAATGCGCACATACTAGGCAGTATTTCCCCACAAACATTTAGTAAAAAGACAAGATTGCGAAATCTTGAAAGAATTAAAAATGAAGCTAAAACCGAATCAGACAAAGCTTTAGTGCAAGAGCAAATTGATATTATACATAAAAACTATGAACATACAGGTATACCAAAGTTTGCATGGGAATTAGACGCTATTAGTAATCAATTTAAAAAAGAATTTTTAGATGGATATGCAAAAACATTTGATATTTTAAATACACATGACCCTAATAATTTAAAAACCTACAAAGCTGAAATGTTTTTTAGGAGTAATAAAGAAGTAAAAGAAACCGAACCTAGAAGCGAACCTGAATTTATTCAGGAAAAAGAATTAAAAATAGACAGGCTATTTGACGTAGATACACCAACTATGAAGTCAGATAAAGTGCCAAACGATATAAAAAGCAAGGTACTACCTAGCATTAAACGAACATTAAAGACACTTCCGTTTGAGTTAACGCATAGAGTAGATGATTTATACGTTATGATGAAGTCTCAAGAAGGTAAAATAGGGTCTACTAGCATACGAAATGCAACATTTACTGACATACGAAACTTTGATAGATTCTTAAAAGAGTATATTGAACAAGGAGCAGTCCCTGATTCAAAAGGTAATTTTATTTTTAGCAAATTTAATGAAATGCTTTTTCCAGAAGCAGTAGGTGAAAGAATGTCTACTCACGATTTAGGAGAACTTTATTCTTTAAAAGTACCTATTAAAAACATGGATGGCAGTGCAGGTCTTGCAACTATTAAAGTTCCTTTATCAGCTATGTCTTATTTACAACGTAGTTCAAACAGCATTAGAAGATTTGAAGATGCTATATCAAACCAAATGCAAGAAAATCTGTTTAAAGAAATAGGTATAAAACAAGAAATAGAAGCATTAGATAATGGCATCCAGCATTTTCAAAAACTTTTAGAAATATCTGTTAAAAAAATGAATGCAAAACGAGAACTTAATGGAGAAAGATTTGAATTTTATCAACAAGAATTACTTACCAGCAAAGCTGATATAGAAGAGTACAATGGGCGTACATTTAGAATTACTCGAAATGGAAAAACAATTACAAAGTCAGGTGAAGAATTAATTGGTGAATTAGAACTTCAATTAAATAAATTTTTTAAAGAAGAAATGTATGAATCATGGATTGGTGCAGGTGTATTTAATAAAGAAGGTGTATGGGAAAAAATAGATTGGAAAAGAATTGATAATTCACATGAATATAAAGACACTGGTTTAGAAATACATGATTTTATTAAGTACGATAAGTTTGGAAGGTTTGATATAGAAAATTTTTACGACAAAACAGTAAAAATAGCATCTGAGTTTAATCCAAAGTATGGCCATATTATTGGCAATAGAAACAATCCATTAAGTGTTGAATTATTAAATAGAGTCCAATATGAAATAGCATTAGAAGAAATAATACAAGGCAGTAAATACAAACGTAGCAATGCAGAAGCTCAAAAATTTAGAAATCAATATCGTAAAACACAGGTTGAAGATAAAACTACTGGTGAACAAGTAAGAAATAAAACATCTTTTACTGGCATAGGAGAAATTAAAGACGGGTATTTTCCACAAATGCTTCACAATAGAGAAAAACTTGAACCTTGGATAGCTAAAGAGCAAGATAATCTTAGAAAACAATTAGAAGACCATGTAATTAATTTAACAATGGAAGGAAAATTTGTTGGTGAAGGAAAAGACTTTAAACAGAGATACAAGCCATCTGATTATGACAACAAATTACTTGTAAAAACAGAAAGTGGTTTATTAACTGAAAGTGATACAAGAGCAGGACAAAGTTTAAATAAAAAACAATTTGTAGAAAAATATTTAGCAATACAACGAGCTGATTTAGAAGGTATAGCAGGCAGAGCAATAGAAACAGACAATGCTGGTCATTTTGCAATGGAATTTGTTAATGCTAAATATAGAGAATCTAAAAAAGAATGGGCAGATGAAAAATCGTTTGGTATGAGACCAGGTTCAGGAAGCGGTAGAGGTGAAGTACCAATGCCATACTTTAGTTATCAGCCAGAAGTTTTGCAAAAGTACGCTGAACAATGGGTTAGTTCTTTTTTTAAAAACACACTTTCATTAATGGGTAGAAAAACTATTCGTAATTACGAACAAAACAATCCACTTCCTGAAGAAGTTTCAGGTAAATGGACAGATGAAATGCGTGGTTTTATACAAGACCAAATGGGGCATAGTGCCACTTTACCAATGAATAGATTAGGTCTTAGTAAATATCAAGTTAAAAGAATACAGAGTTATATAAATGATAATAAAAAAAGCAAAGACAAACAAGTAAGACAAACTATAATTAATTATCAATTAAGATTGCGAGATGACGCTCAATTTAAAAAACAAAAAGACATAAAAGGACTTCGATTTGTAATGTCAGACCAAGCTATTATTGACTGGTTAGATATAAAATCACAGGGGTTAGGTCGCTTAACAGGGAAAATCAAAGGATTTGGGACGATTAAACAGCCAAAACTCCCAATAATTGGGAAATTACCTCATGCTCAAAAGCAAAGAGAAAAAAGATTGCATGAAATAGTAACAAATATTGGCAATTTTGAAGCTAAAATGTCACTGTTATCGCTACTTGCACATCCTAAAACAGCTCTTGGTAATATATTTGGTGGTTCTCAAAACACAATTACAAACGCTGGATTTAGAAACTTTATTAAAGCCAATGATACTAAATGGTTACTTACACATATATTTAAAGATGCTAAACTAAAAGATGGTACTAGAATAACAGATAAAAATACAATTAGAAGATGGATTAGTGAAGTTGGTGCATTAGAATCATTTTATGTAACAGAAGCATCAATGGATAAAAGTTTATCAGTTACTCGAATGAGACCTTTTATAAAAGAGATGAGTAAAAAGCTTTTTACAAAAGAAATGACTGATACAAAACTAAAAGAGATTGCCAAGAAACATAGGGTATGGGATTCTATCGTAGCATCTGGTGGTTATTTTATGAGAACATCAGAGTCAAAATTAAGAGCTGACGCTTTTATGGCTCACTATTTGCATGCTAGAGAAATATACAGACAAATAATACCTGATTTGGAATTTAACAATCCTTATTTATTAAGACAGGCATTAAAAGGCGTAGAAGCAACACAGTTTTTATACCACAATGTAAATAGACCATCTTTTTCTCGTTCAGCATTAGGAAAAATGATGACTAGGTTTCAGCCTTTTGCATGGAATTCTGTAAAGTTTAGAAGAAATATTTATAAGATGGCTAAAAGATATGGGATGACTGACAAGCAATCTGTAGATAGATTAAAAAGATTTGTAACGCAAGATTTAATGGTTGCGTCATTAGCTAATATATTTGTTGCGTCTATATTTGACAGTACATTGCCACCACCTTTGTCATGGGCGCAATCATCAGCAGATTTATTATTTGGAGACCCTGAAGAAAGAGAAAAAGCATTTTTTAGTAGCTATCCTCATCCTGCAATGGCTCCTTTACAAGCAGTAACAGCACCAATACACAGATACTACTTACCAGTTATAACTGGATTAATTAATGGTGACTGGGATAAGTACTCTTCATATTACATACATACTATGTACCCTGGCGGTAGACTTGCTAGAAGTTTATACAAGACAATGCAATCCCCTGAAATGTTTCCTGAGTTTATGTTTGGAATACCAGTACATAAACTAGGAGCTAACATGAGAAAACGAAGAAAAGAAAACGAGGAAGAATAATGCCAGTAACTTGGGATGATGCTTTAAAAGAAGTAGAAAAAAGCATGGGTAATTATAAACACCCAGAGCCTATAACAGGTATGCCACCAGATGTTGCATTAAATCCTTTAGTAACTGGAAAAAGCCTTTTATCGCTAATAAAAAAAGGAAAACGTGCATTAAAAAATATTCCTCGAAGTTTTTCTGAAGCAAAATTAGAAACAGTTAGGTATAATCATAAAGTTCAAACAGTTTGGAGTCCTGAAGAAAAAAAACTTATTCAAATTCCAACAGAAAAAGCTCAAGCCATATTAGAAGAAAAAGGATTTTCAAACTTACCTATGTTAAACGTAGATGAGAAAAGAGTTTTTAATTATGGTGTTATGACTCCTAAAACATATAAACACCCTATTACAAAAAAAAATGTAACTGAAAATGTTCAATATGGTAGAATAAAAGCTTTAATGGGAGATTATGACATAGCAAATGACCTTCATCCAAGTAGTAGCGTTAGTGTTAAAGACGCTGGAGAAGTTTATGGCTTATTAGAAAGATATGTAAAAAATAATCCTGGTTCTGTTATTTCAGGTGGAATGACTCCTGGAGGATTTAGAGCATGGTTAATTGATAATATGACTTCTTTAAAATTAGATGGTTCTAATGCTATAAAATTAAAATCAAAATTTTTAACAGAAACAAATTCAGATATTAATTATGTAGTTAATGAATTAGCAAGAAGCGCAGAAGGATATACTGATTATGCAACAAATAATGGTTTATTAAAAAATGCTATTCATAGATTGCAATTAAACAAACCATTTAAAAATTATAAGGAAGTAAAAGAAAATCCAGATAAAGCCGTAGAAAGTTTTCTTAAAATAAGAGACAAAATGTTTAAAGACTTGCGAAATCCTTGGCATTTAAAACCATCAGAAACATCTAACATTAGATACGATATAAAAGACAAAAGAATGTTATTTATGGATGGCAATAAAAAATATGGCGCTCCGTTTGGATATGAAGAGCTTTTTACTATAGGTGACCCTAGAAACATATCAGTTAAACAATTAGATATTACAAGAAGAGCTGGGCAAGCAACAAAAGATTTAAGAGCTATGAGAGGAGTTACTGACCCTGATAGACCTGAATTTGGAGCAGGATTTTTAGAAATGCTTGATAAACAGCTACCAACATTGCCCAATAAAGTACAAGCCGACATAAGAGCAAAGCTATTATTAGGCCTTACACCGCTTATAATGCCAACAGGAAAAGAACAGATAGATAAA
>Ga0315320_10003553_pt1 | contig 12773 bp, 5 predicted proteins | sample M140m21515metaG_FD_203458 | JGI IMG/M metagenome (GOLD analysis project Ga0315320, IMG submission 203458) | Ammonia-oxidizing marine archaeal communities from Monterey Bay, California, United States - M1 40m 21515 | ecosystem: Environmental > Aquatic > Marine > Coastal | place: USA: California...
TCATTAACAACATCCCATGCATCAATTTTATCTTTATATCTAGAAACTAATTTGTAGATATGATTTTCAAAATGCTTAATCATTTCTGCTTTACTTTCAATATTTTGCATAAAATCAGCTAATTGTGAATGCCAAATAAGTGCATGACCAACAATATGCATGTTGTTTTTTATACCAATATTGACATATTTATCAGCAGCAGTAAAATTAAAGGAGTTTGGAGAAGGCTGAATGAACATCCACTTTAATGAATTTTCAGGTGTGATTGAATTAAAATGTGTCTCTACAATTTGTTTTGAATCATTATCAAAACCTAAAATAATATCTTCATTTATAGCAGCACCAATATTAAAAAAACTACTAAAATATTTTTTAAGTGAATCTGAAGAGTTTAAATTGTTTCCATGTGAAAAACCACAAAAAATAATACTTAAAATAAGTATTAAATTAAAATTATTTGATTTTCTTTTCATATTCTAAGTTATAAAATAATTAATAATTTTACTTTTTTAACAGCTTCAATACTTTATATGAATTATTTTGAAAATTATATAATCTAATAAAATAATAAGCTTTAGTTAAATTACTCACATTGATTGAAATAACTTTAGAATTTAAATAATTATAACTAACATGATATTTTTTTCCAGTTAAATCAAACAAATCAATTCTGGTATTAGAATCGGCTCCGTAAACAAAAACAAAATCTTCAGCAGGATTTGGATACAAAGTTATATTTGGTATAAATTGGTCCTCATGATCTACAGAAAAAGTTGAATCTATAAACTCATACGCACCAATATCTACAACTTCATCAATATTTGAAAAGTCAAAGGGTGGTAATCCTTGAGAAACTAATGAAAAATCGTCTATATAATAGTCTCCACTAACTCCATCATTAACAACAGGGCCCTTAACATAAAGAAACATATTTTCAGAGGTTTCGTGAGTGTAATCTGCACTAAGTTGTATCCATTCTGCATTAGAAGCAGTTACAGCAGATGTTAAATTATTATAAGTATTTTGATCAGTATTTTTAATAGTCAACTGTGTGTTTCCAGAAACACCATCTGATAATTTAACCCACACATAAAAAGTATAGCTCTCGCCAACAGTAAGTAAATTTGTCAATACTAATTTTGGACTATGCCAATTTAATGTTCTATTGCTAATTAACAAACTGCTATTTCCAGACAAAAATTCATTAGAACTAGATGTGATTGTTGCACCAAAACCCGTCCACTCATCAGTTGTATCTTCAAAGCTTGATGATGATATCGCATTTGGAGTTGATGGTCTTAAGTTTCCTATAATATCAGTTAAGGGTGAATGGTTTGAGTTTCCTGCATTAATTGCAGGAGAATCTGAAGTAAGTGAAAAATCTGTAGTTGTAATATCTATAGATCCATTAACGGATGTAGGAACTGATACAAAAAGTGGGTCAACATTTATCAAATTATTTTCTTGTGTAGCAGGCCATGCATAAGTACCATTTTGAATAATATTATTAACTGCTAATCTTGTTCCTGTAATATCATTAAAAGCTAGTGCTGAATATTCATCATCTCTAGTAACTATAATATTGTTAACTACAGTAGCATTTAAAACACCATTTGCCTTAATTCCAGCTACTTTATTGTTACCTACATGCAATAACTCACCATGTTCTTGCATCTGAATAATATTATGAACTCCATTGAAATAAAGAGTGTTATTTCTATAAATAGCAGATGCTGAGTCAGAATGATCAAAGTTAATACCATTTTTTCCATTGTTAACACAAATATTATTTTCGAATAGGAAGGTTCCTGCATATCCAGGATCACTTCTTGTAACATAAAGACCCTGACCATCTAAAATGTAATTTTGACTCGCTGTTCCGTAATTTCCACCAACATTTCCATTATTATCCGGAAGCTGGGTTACATAAAAAGGTATTCGGTTCCAATTGTTGTAGACAATATTTCCACGCATAATCATTTTTACTTCAGAACCATTATCTCCTTCAACTGAAATAGATTCAGCATAAACAATAGCACTTGAAGCCGAAGAAGTCCACCATGTAGTATTATAAACAGTATTATTCTCAATTGTAATATAATCGCTATCGTTAAATCTAATTCCAGATCCAGGTGTATTATATACAATATTATTTCTAATTATAATATTATTGTGTGGGCCATAACCCCAAATGCCTTTTCCATTAAAGTATTGATTATTCCAAGATGTATCATCGTTATCATCTTCGGAAACTAAAATTTTATATTCTCTGTCAGCGATAGCTTGTTCATAGGTAATTAAAGCAGAAGGACCTTCAATTTCAAAACCCTCAACAATAATATTACTAACTCCATTAGCAAATTTAATTCCACCATTTCCATCGAATTGAATCTTTGGAAAATGACCATCAAGATTTTTTAAAGTTATTGGTGATTCAAATGTTCCAGACTGATTAAAGTTCACTACAGGATTATTATTTAACGAAGTTCCATCAAGACCAGATCCATAGCCATTGTTTTGATATAAACCATTCATAACAAAAATTGTTGTACCAGGATTTGACTCGGAGATTGCTTTATTTATAGTTTTAAAAGGAAAGGATTCTGAACCAGAATTTGAATCTGAGCCAAGTGGCTGAGAAACATATAATTCTTGAGAAAAAACTAAGTTAACGGGAATAAAAAATATAAACAGAATTAGCTTTATATTACAGAACAAATTATTAAATCTCATACCTATATTGATTATACTATTATTTATTTTTCCAAATAATCTTTGTTTACAAAATCTCTCATAATTTGTAACTTCTCGCTGTATTTTTTTACTAGCTCTTTATTTATTGAAAGTTTAGAGATATCTCTATTTTGCTTTACGTCTTTGTTCATATCATAAAGCATATTTCCTAAATATTTTTTACCTCTGTAAAATTCAGTATATGAATAGTTTTTATCCACTACAGCCTCTCCTTCTTTATAACGCGTATAAATTTCATTCTTTAAACTAATAGAAGGGTTTTTCAATACTGGAGTTAAACTCTTTCCATGAATATAACTTGGTGGAGTTATCTGAGCAATTTCACATAAGGTTGGGTAAAGATCAATAAGTTCTGTAAAAGAGTCGGTCTTTTTATTTTGAACATAATTAGGTGAAGAAATTATAAATGGAATTTTCGCAGCTTCTTGAAATGTACTATGCTTACACCAAAATCCGTGTTCCCCTAAAAAGTATCCATGATCACTCCATAACACAATTGTTGTATTTTTTCTCAACCCTAGTTCATCTAATCCTTTAATTAATTCACCAATAAGTACATCCATATAAGTAACACTAGCATAATAGCCGTGTATTAAATTCTTAGAAAGTTCATCACTTAATAACCCTTCACTTGGAATGTCTAAATACATACCACGTAGTTCTGCAGAATCATGCTGAGCATGCATTGCTATATATGGGGAGTTTGTAGGCTGATAAGGGTTGTCAGCTAATACAATTTCACTATGATCATACATATCCCAATATTTCTTTGGCTGAATGAATGGTAAGTGAGGAGAAACATACCCTACAGCCATAAAAAACGGTTTATTTTCAGCTTTTAGAACTTTAAGTTTATTCAGAGCTCTTTGTGTAATTTTTCCATCATTATATGAATAATCATCTACTTCAGGAAATTCAAAAGCGGGCCCTTTTCTACCATGTTCACCAATTTCACCATTTCGTTTTCTTTCAACAGAAACTGGGTCTTGATAATCAGCTTGGTGTGCTCCACCATCAGTTTCTGTCCAGTGCTCTACAGTATCATCTGAGTGATGATAAATTTTACCATAAGAAATTGTCTCGTATCCGTTTTCTTTAAATATTTGATTTAGAGAAATTGCATCAGGTGTGTCAATTGAAGCTCTAGAAGTATAATCGTTAAAACGAGATTGACTTGGTCTTATTCCTGTCATTAAACTTGCGCGACTAGCACCACAAACAGCTATGTTGGTAAATGCATTATTAAACTGCAAACCTTCTGATGCAAGCTTATCAATATTTGGAGTAATCATTTTACTAACTCCGTAAGAATTAATCTCAGGTCTAAAATCATCAACAGAAATAAAAAGAAAATTATGCTTTTCGTTAATCTTTCCATAAGTATTAGAGTTTAGGCCTAAAGCGAGTAGTAATAAAATTAGTTTGAATTTATTTTTCATAGAACTAAAATAAACTAATATTGAAAAAACATATAGTAAAAATAGATCGATTACTATAATATTTGAGATTAAAAATCAAGTGATAAAAAATTATTTGTAGTTTAATTTAATTAATGTTTGAGATGATTGAAGCTTTATAACCAATTTTAATTGCTCTAGTTGCTAATTTTTGATTTGATGAAAGATCAAAAGGCTTATTATATAATCTCCAATTTTGTGAACCAATTTGCGCTCCAATTTGATATCCGATAGAAGCACCCTTTGTTTCACATTTAAGTGAAATAACATTGTCTGAAATAGTAATTTCAACAGGTTGTGTAATTGGCTGAGTCATATTTGGCCAAAATTCATTTATCAATTCTGATTCATTTGTAAAACCCTTATCATCAATTTCATTTTGCCAAGATTTTAAGGCATTTCTTAGTTCAATCAATTTATCTTTATAATCAGGATTATTTGCAATATTGTTAACTTCGTATGGGTCAAATTTTAAATCATATAATTCCTCATCTTGTTTGGATTTCATAAAGATATATTTTGAATCTCCAATCAATTCATCATCCTTATCCATCTGAATAATTTTCTTATTCATAGATATTTGTTCTCGATATTTATTTCTGTAGATTAATGGAAGTTCAGGCATGAAATTTTTTATATAAACATACCTGCCGTCAATAACTGATCTTTGCATGTCAGTAGATTCATCAAATCTGTCAGCTGATCCAAAAGCATAATTTCTTGGTTTTGTTTTATACTTACCCAAAAAAGCCTTACCGTCTAAAAAAGAAGGTGGTTTAATTCCTAAAAGAGACATTGTAGTTGGACCCAAATCCATTAATGATACAATTCTATTATCAACTTCTCCAGATCTAAAACCGTCAGGAAACCTAACAATTAAAGGAACTTTCAATCCACTGTTTCCAACAGCCCTTTTTTGTCTAAGAAGGTTTCCACCATGATCACTCCAGAAAAATATTATGGTTTTATCTAAAAGGTCATTCATTTCTAAATCACTAATTATTTCACCAACTTGTCTATCCATTTCCTGAATATTAGAGTATTTAATTGCTATATCATTTCTAACTTCTGGAATATCAGGGTAATAAGCAGGTATTTTTAAAATATCTTTGTTTACTGTTATGGGTTCATTTTTCCTTAACCATATTCTAGATTCGTGGGTAACCATCAAGTTTTTTACATAAAAAAAAGGAGTGTTTTCAGGTCTATCATCATAAGATATATTACCGCTAACTTCATCCCAAGCAGTAAATGGAGAATTAAATTGATAATCACATTTATTATTGTTTATACAATAGTAATTTTCATTTCTTAAATACTCTGTAAAAGCTTTAATATTAGTTGGAGTAACAACTTCATATTCAGGAACATTTATTCCAGATTTATCAACAACTCCTTTATTTTGTTTGTAATTTAATTTATCTGGATCTTTATAGGTATAGAAATTACCTGTTCTCATATTATGAGCTCCTAATCTTGCAGGGTACATTCCTGTAATTATAGAAAATCTACTGGGGGCACAAACTCCAACTGTGGAATAAGCATTGGTGTATTTAATTCCTTCATCAGCTAATTTATCAATATTAGGAGTTGAAATTTCTTTCACTCCATATGAACTTAAAACTGGTCCCATGTCCTCACAAGAAATCCATATAACATTTAATTTTTCATCTGATGAATTACAGTAAGAATCTAACGAAAAAATAAAAGTTGTAAATATTAATAATTTTAATAAATTATTAATAGTGTAATTCGATATAATCATTTTTATTTAATTTATTTTCTAAATCTATAGCTACCTTGTTCCATTTAGAGTTTCTATCTAAAGGGTGTAAAGTTGGTTTTATTAATGGCATTTTATGTGTAATTAAAATGTCATTTTGAGAAATCATCCAGTTTTTAAGAGCTAACTCAAGTTTGTTTTTTACTTCTAAATATTTAATGTTATTTGCTAAATTAATTTTTTGAAAAGGATCAGTCTCTAAGTCATAAAGTTCTTCGAAAGGTTTGTTAGGGAATGATTTTGCTCCTATTTCAATAAACTTATTAACAACTTCATTATTTCCTAAATTATTTTTGTAAACTTCAATTGAATTGAAATTTTTAATGTATTTAAATTTCTTTTCTCTTACCATTCTGGATGGAAAAACTTTACATTTTTGTATATTTTGCATTGTAGATAATCCATATATATATTCGTGTACTTCTTTTTCATCACCCAATAAAGTTTTATAAAAACTTAATCCATCAATATCATCAGATATTTGTGCTCCAATAATATCTAGAAAGGTAGGAACTACATCTACAAAGGAAAGAATAACATCTGATTCAATATTAGCTTTAATCTTTTCAGGCCATCGTACAATAAAAGGAGCTTTAAGTCCTTGTTCAGAAAGTCCCCATTTTCCTGAAATACCATGATCTGCAGCATATACAAATAGAGAATTATTTTTTAAATCATATCTATCCACAATATTTAAAATTTTGTTAATTTGAAAGTTATCTTCCTTAATATTTTGATAATATCCTGTTTTATAATTTGGTATATTATTACTTGTGTACGGAAGTTTAAAAATATCTTGATTATTATAATCGTTTGATTTTGGGAAAGGTCCGTGAGGAAAAGATGAGGCAATAATTATGCAAAAAGGCTTATCAACTTTAGATAAGTAGTTTTCAATTTTTGATATGGGTAAGTACCTAGGTTTGGAATTTCCGATTTTAATTAAATCTAGATATCTAGACCATTTAAATACAGAATTTGGTTTAACATGGCTTTTGCCTGCAAGAACAACTTCATAACCTTCTTTTTCTAAATATGAAATTATTGTCTCCATACCAGGTTTTACACCAATATGATTGGCAAAGCATCCATTTTTTACAGGATATTTACCTGTAAATATCTGTGATCTTGTAGGTGCACATATAGCTTGTCCAGTATAAAAATTATTAAATTTTATACCTTCACTAGCTAACTTGTCAACGGCTTGTGTCTCAACGTTTGGGTTTCCGTAAGTTCCGTAATCTAATTTATCTTGATCATCTGCTAGATAAAAGATAAAATTAGGTTTTTTTTCAGCAAGTACCTCTTTAGAATTAATTTCAGAAGAAGAAATAAAGTTTAAAACAGAAAAAGAAAAAACTATCAGTATTATTTTATAAAACAAAAGTTTTAAGCTTAATTTTCCTACAATATTTAAATATATTTTCATTATAAAAATTTATTAAAAGTAACAAATATTAATTTTTCAATTGATTAATAATTTGTAATTCATACGTTAATTTATATAATATTTGAAGCAAACAAAAAAAACATTAATTAAATCAAATAAAATGATATTTTATATTTTAACTTCTATCAATTTATTACTTAAAAAAATTTGAATTTAGCTAAAAGATAATTATCATTGAATAAATGAAAAATAATTTAAAACATCACATTTTCTTATATCTATATATTTCTCTGATAAATATAGTATCTAGTCAGTATCAAAACAATTATGAATTTATACCACTAAGCGATGATATAAATCAAACAACTATTTCTACAATTATTAAAGATAATGATGGTATGCTTTGGTTAGGTTCATCTGGAGACGGGGTTTTTAAATACAATAGTTTAGATTTTAAGACCTACAAAAAAGAAGCTATTAATAAGGCAAACTCTCTTAATAGTTCCTTTATCCATACTTTGCTAAAAGATAAACACAATAATATATGGGCTGGAACTCAAGAAGGTATTAACAAATACGATCGTGATCTAGACAAGTTTAATTCTATAAGCTTTATTGAAAGTGATCAAGAAGTTAAATTTGCTACTCACACAATAAATGAACTTAACGACAGTATTTTAATAGTTGGCACTCATCAAAATGGACTTTTAAAGCTCAATAAAAACAATTATAAGTTCAAAAGAATCATTTACAAATCAAAAAATTCTGTTTCAAGCTTGTTGATTAATTCAATTGTTAAAACAACTGATGGAGAGTTTTTTGTTGGAACAAATCAAGGGTTAATGACTTATGACCCATTTAATGATGTTTTACAACCAACTAAATTTGATTTAAGCAATAAGTATGAAACTATTAATTCATCAATAGAATCAGTATTAATTGATAATAATAAAAATATATGGCTTGGAACTTCTAGCAAAGGTCTAATTAAAATATCTAAAAAAAATGATATCCATACAATCGAAAACCTGATAATAACCAAGAAGAGAGTCTTATCTCTTTCTACTAAACTAAATGGCAGTATATTATGTGGAACTGAGAATGATGGATTGTTTGAAATTGACATTGATAACAATAAAGTAGTAAACTATAAATTTGATAAAAACATACCTAACGGAATCAAGTCAAACTCAATATGGTCAATTTACACAGATAACAAAAACAGAATATGGCTTGGATATTATAATAACGGAATTGATGTATATAACGAAAATTACAACAAATTTAAATCCATAAGTAGTATTTCGGGATACTCAAACTCACTAAGTTCAAGTTCAGTAACTGGAATTATCAAAGACCACAAGGACAGATTATGGTTAAGTACCACTGAGAGCGGTGTAGACGTTTATAATGCAAAAACTGGTGGATTTACCAACTTAATTAATAAAAAAAATTATATAGCAAATGGCCTTGACAACCTTGAAACAACTTCAATTTATAAAGATTCAAGAGGTAATATATTTATTGGAACCTGGGAATCTGGCTTTTATGTTTTACCAAAAAATAGTAAGAAATTTAAAAACATTAAAAGGAGTAACAGCAAATTAAATTCTGACAAAGTCATGAGTTTTGCCGAAGACTCCAAAGGCAATATATGGATAGGCACATTTTTTAGTGGCTTACACTCTTACAACATATATAATAATAAAGTAACACATTATAATAAGTCAGAATTTGCAGAACATAATATTAACACTAGTAATATTCGTAAAGTATTGGTTGACAAAAAAGATAATATATGGATTGGTACAAGAGCAGGATTATATAGAATTAATAAAAATGGAAATAAAAATTTTAATATTACTCCATTTAATGATAGATTTAAGACAATTTTAGGAGAAGATATTAACTCTACTATAGTATTTAGTTTATTTGAAGATGACCAAAACAATATATGGATAGGTTCTCTAGATTATGGATTATTCAAATACAATTATAATAATGATAATATTATTTGGTATAATAATGATAATGGCTTTATTCATGAATCAATATCATCTATCATTCAAGATAAAAACGGAGACATATGGATTTCAGGAAACAAAGGATTAACAAAGTTTAATCCTAATGAAAATTTGTTTACTAATTTTAATAAAGATGACGGATTATCTTCAAATAAGTTTAATTACAATTCTGTATTTAAGGATGCTGATTTATTATATTTTGGTAGTTTAAATGGAGTAAATTATTTTAACCCAGATAAGATTCAATACAATGAAGAGTTACCTCAAGTTTATTTAAAGGACCTTAAACTAGGAAATGAATTGGTATCAACTGATGAATCAAATTCTCCTTTAGAAAAGTCCTTAAGTATGACAGGTAAGCTAACTCTAAATCACAATCAATCATTCTTTAGTATAGAATATGTTGGAGTAAATTACACTAGAAGCGAAAATAACCAATATGCATATCTACTTGAGGGTTTTGATGAAAAATGGAATTATGTAGGTTCAAAAACTAATGCTACTTTCACAAATGTTCCTGCTGGAAATTATAATTTTAAAGTTAAAGCTTCTAACAATGATGGACTTTGGAATGAAACACCTACAGAATTAAATATTGAAATTCTACCTGCTTGGTGGAATAGTAATCTAGCTTGGTTTATTTACTTATTAACTTTAATCATTATTTCATATATATCTTATAGAGTTTTTACCGAAAGAATAAGAGAAAGAAGAACATTAAAATTTGAAAGAGAAGAACACAAACAATTAGAAGCTCTAAATTCGAAAAAAATACAATTCTTCACTAATATATCTCATGAGTTTAGAACACCTTTAACACTAATTCTTAATCCTTTAAATGATATAATTAAAGGAGATTTCAATAATCTATCTGAGGCAACAAAAAATAAGTTAGAAATTATTCATAAGAACTCAAATAGATTATCTAGACTTATTAATGAGCTTATGGATTTTAGAAAACTACAGTTTAACAAGATGGCTGTAAATGCTTCAAAAATTGATTTAATTCCATTTATTGAAGAAGTTTCAAGCCATTTTGAAGAAGAAGCCAATGAAAAAAATATAATATTATCGGTAGATTACTCAGAGAAACCAATAAACGTTTGGGGTGATCCATCTATGTTAGAAAAAATAATATTTAATTTATTATCCAACGCATTTAAAGTTACCCCCACTAACGGTATGGTATCTATCTACATAAATAAAAAAAATACTAAAGTAAATTTTCCGTTAGTTGATTCTGATAAATTATTAGAATCTATTGAAATACTTATTGAAGACACTGGTGCTGGTATAAAAAAAGAGAATATTAATAAAATATTTGATAGATTTTATCAAGTTACAGAATTTGATAAACAATATTATGGAGGAACCGGAATTGGACTAGAAGTAGTTAGAAATTTTATAGAATTACACAAAGGTAAAATTGAAGTCTCCAGTAAATTAAATATTGGAACTCAATTTAAAATACAATTACCCAGAGGTAATTCACACTTAAAAATTATAAATAATAAAGAGAGGGTTAAACTTAATATAAATGATAATTTAATAACTAAATTAACAGCTATTGAGAGTTCAAATAACAAATCTAAAGACAAAAAACTTCTAATTATAGATGACAATTCAGAGCTTAGAACATATCTAAAAAATGAGTTAACTATAAATTACAATATTTTACTCGCAGAAAATGGTAAAATAGGATTTGAACTTGCAAACAAACACATTCCTGATATTATTATCACAGACGTCATGATGCCTGTTATGGATGGAATTGAACTATGTAAAATGATTAAAAATGACTTAAGAACAAGTCACATTCCTATAATGATGATAACAGCCAAAGGGATGGAAATAGATAAAATTAAGGGAATTGATTCAGGTGCTGATGTTTACCTCCAAAAACCATTTAACATGAATGTGTTAAAATCACATTTAAATCAATTAATTTCAACTAGAAAAATTCTATTCAAAAAGTATCTAAGCGGAATTGATTTTTCTGAGAATACAACTTCACTAGATCAAGAATTTATTTTAAATGTACTTAAATACATAAATAAAAATATTAGCGACAATAATCTAAATGTTGAAAATCTTGCCGATGAACTTTTACTTAGTCGAAGTAAATTATATAGAAAGATAAAAGCTTTAACAGGGTTAACTGCCAATGAATTTATTAGAAATGTAAGGTTAGAAAAATCCAAAGAAATACTTGAAAATTCTGAATTTTCAATAAGTGAAATATGTTACAAAGTAGGCTTCTCTTCCCCTTCATATTTTACAAAATGCTTTAAACTTCAATATGGAATTCTTCCCAAAGAGATTAGAGAAGATAAAACTAATTAAGAATGAAAAATATTTTTAAAATACTAATATGTCTGGTTATATTTGGTTGCGAATCAAATATTCCTTCATCTCCAATGGGAATGGTTTGGATTCCTGGAGGAACATTTAATCAAGGGGCTCTGGATCATGATCAATATGCAATGCAACATGAAAAGCCTCGTCATAGAGTTAAGGTTGATGGGTTTTTTATGGATGTCACAGTTGTAACCAACAAAAGATTTAAAGAATTTACAAATGAAACAGGCTATATAACCGTAGCTGAAAGAGCAGTTGACTGGAACGAAATTAAATCACAGCTTCCAGAAAATACACCAAAACCTCATGATTCAGTACTAGAACCTGGTTCTTTAGTTTTTAAAAAATCGAAAGTCCCATTAGATAATCTAAATGATTTTTTTCAATGGTGGAAATGGAAAATTGGTGCAAGGTGGAATAACGTTTCAGGAGATAAAAAGAATATAAATATCTTACAGGACGATTTACCTGTTGTTCATGTTTCTTATGAAGATGCTCTTGCTTATTGTAAATGGGCAAACAGAAGACTACCTACTGAAGCAGAATGGGAATATGCTGCCCGAGCAAATAAAGAAGATAATATTTTTACATGGGGTAATAATATTAATGAGCTTCATAGAAATGCAAATACGTGGGAAGGAGATTTCCCTGTTACAAACTCACAAAGAGATGGCTATGAAAGATTAGCACCAGTTAAAACATACCCAGCAAATGATTTTGGCCTGTATGGAATGGCAGGAAATGTTTGGGAATGGACTAGCGATTGGTATAACGTTAATTATTACTTTGAGTTATCCAATACAAAAGGCATTTGTGACAATCCTGGCGGCCCTTTAAATGCCTATAATCCAAATAATATATACATTCAAGAAAAAGTTATCAAAGGTGGTTCTTTTCTTTGTAATAAATCATATTGTATCAGTTACAGAATATCTGCCAAAATGGGTACTAGCCCAGACTCTTCGTTAGAACATTTAGGATTTAGAACAGTAGCTACAAGAAAAATG
>Ga0315320_10003555_pt1 | contig 12769 bp, 11 predicted proteins | sample M140m21515metaG_FD_203458 | JGI IMG/M metagenome (GOLD analysis project Ga0315320, IMG submission 203458) | Ammonia-oxidizing marine archaeal communities from Monterey Bay, California, United States - M1 40m 21515 | ecosystem: Environmental > Aquatic > Marine > Coastal | place: USA: California...
CTGCGCGAAGCCGTGTCCACCAGGCTTGGAGGTGACATAAGTCGGCCACGAACTCATACGCGGGAGGAAGGCCTCTACATTGGCCACGCCCACGCTGTGTTGGAAATGCTTGAACATGGGCTCGTCGTTCGCGGAGTCGCCCACATAAATCCAAGCAGCCTCATCGTGCTCGATGTCCTCGCCCCAGCGCTCTTGGACGAAGGAGCGACATCCAGAGAGCTTGTCGAACGAACCGAACCAACCGTTGACATGAATAGAGCTTACTTTGCAGGTTGCTCCAGCTTCAAGAAACAACCTGACGATATCGTCGATCGCGTCGTCGTTTAGGGGCGGGTGAATATCTTCGCAGAAGTCGACAGCGAGATCGAGGTCTCGGTAGGGCTGATCGGACGCGATTCCAGCGTCTGGGATGGCTGCACGAATCTTCATCTCGAGCTTGGACAGCGCGATACGGTTGCTCGCTCGCTCTTGTTCAGACTGCGCGAATCTCCGGACAAGTTGTTTGGTGTCGGTATCGCGCCAGAACCACAGCCCTCCGTTCTCTCCGACGACACCGTCTACCGGCCAAAGCCGTGCGATTTGATCGACCCAGCCGCCGGGCCGACCGGTGACGGGGACGATCCGTAAACCGCTTTGCCGCAGCGCGTGGAGCGCGGTGAACGCTTCAGGGACGAGCTGTCCCTCCCATGTCAGCGTATCGTCGATGTCGCAGAGCACCCCGCGCAAGCCTGCGCAGGTCGCCTTGGGAATCAATCCGTGCGACTTGGGCGGGTGGGGGCTCACAACTCCTCCCAGCGGCCATTGGGTGGCGATGGGAGGTCGTCGAGCCACGCGGCTTCTTCTAGATGCAGCGCCCGGGTCAACTCTCGGATCATGCTGCGCTCGCTCGCGTCGACGGTGAACGCGAGATCGAAGAGCCCCCCCGCTGCTTCGGCGACAGCCTGGCATAAGGTGAGGACGCGGTCCGTCGTCTCAGGAGGTAGTTCGGACCCAAGGCCGCGGTGTTGTTGGGCTAGTGTCACGATCAGCTGTCGAGACCGTTGCAGTGTGGCCTCATCGGGGCGAGCCTTGAGCCATTGAGAGACCCGTTCGAGCGCCGCTCCATCCACACCAAGCTCGCGAGCAGCCTCTTCAATCCGCTGCGCCTCAGGCGCCTGAATGACGCCATCGGCCCACGCGACGTGAACCAAAGGCAGCAGCAGGACCGCTCGCCAAGAGGTCTCGTCAATCTCAAGCCGTGCGAGTTCGGTACGTAGCTCTTCGTCCGTCATGCGCATGTTGTAGCTTGTTTTTGTAGCTTTTGCGCGGCCACCCCCTATTCTACGACAAAGACGCCTCGGTTCAAATGAACCGAGACGCCTAATCACATGGGTGAGTTGTATTGGGGGAAGCACCCATGGGGTGTGTGAAGCGCTTTGACGCTCACTGGTCCACTGTCCAAAAAGGGGGGGAGGACAGGTGGACCGCACCACCAACTAAAGACTACAATAAACCACCAAAACAAATCAAGCCTCCACCCAAGAAAAGCACCGAGAGCATCACCATGACAGACAGAGCGCCTCACGAAGAGAAGTGGAAAACACAGCAGGGTATCCGTCTGACGCGGATGTGCTGGGGGGACACCACCGGAAGCGACACGGTTGTTCTGATTCACCATGGACTGGGTGATCATGCTGGAAGATACTCCGAAGTTGCCGCTTCGTTCCAGCGGCCCGGGGTTTCGGTTTGGGCCTACGATATGCGAGGGCACGGTACATCCGATGGCGCTCGTGGGGACGCTGAAAACATCGACATGTTGGTGGATGACCTGTCGGAGTTGGTCGACGATTTGGTTCGCCAGACGGGTTGTAAGCGCCTCTTTGTCTACGGGCATTCTGTGGGTGGCTTGGTTGTGGCACGGTACGCCACGCGGAAGATGCATGCGGCCGTCCGGGGTGTAATCCTGTCGGCGCCCTGTTTTCGGGCGGTGCGAACACTCTCTGTTCGGGCAAAGATCGCGACCGGTCGCATGCTGAATCGTCTTCTCCCAAAACTCACCTTGGCAAACCCCGCCGATCCGGCCAGCATCTCCACAGTGCCCGAGGAGCAACAGCGCTACGCGAACGATCCGTTGATTCACGACCGCCTGACGCTTCGGTTGGGGACGAGTCTGGTCGACGATGGCGAGGCTACCGTGGCGCTGGGAGAGCGTGTGACGACACCCATTTTGGCGTTTCATGGCGACGCCGATGGGGTGATCGACATCGGAGCGACCCGCGCATTTATCGACGCAGTCGCTTCTTCGGATAAAAAGTTTTGGCCGATCTCCGCTTGCCGTCACGAACCGCATCACGACACAGCGGTCGCAAAAGCCAAGCTTTTTGCTGAGTTATCGGCATGGCTCGAGGAGCGTTCGGTTTAGAAAACGCCTTCGCATCCCGCTACCGACGTCGTCTCGACACGATTTGTGACAACTAGAGAGGAATTTATTCGTCACTATAGTGTTTGAGGGGTGTCGCGCGCGTCGACGCCGGAGGGGGATAGTTTGACCGAAGTAGACTTGGTAGTGTTGAAGAGAGCGCGGTGGACCGCGCAAGATGAGTCGCTTGTAGCGAGGTATATTCTACGCCTTGAGGACAGAGTAAAGACCTGTCTCGATGGCTGGGACGAGGGGATGGCCATCTTGGGCGAGCGTGGCGCACGGTTAGAGCGCACACGGGCGGCGAGCGTCGATCGCATGGAGCGTGCCGTTACAGCCCTGATGGACGTCAGCCTGAAGAACAAAGAGCTGCTAAAGCGTGCGAACGAGGTTCGTTCACTTTGGAGCCGTGCTCAAACCATGAGGTGGTCGCTAGCCATGTCCGGAAAGCGGGTCGCCCATGGGGAAGCGCGCAAACTTGCCGGTCAATACATGGATGAGTCGGATCTCATCCAAGAAGGGTACATCGGGCTGCTTCGTGCGGCGAAGCGCTTCGACCCGGATCGAGGCATCCGCTTCAGCACATACGCCCGATGGTGGGTTCGCGCCCAGATGACTCGGGCGATCGATCACGCAGGCCGACCCGTGCGGCTTCCTGGCTGTGCGGTAGAACAGACGCGCAACCTGCGTAAGGTCATGAAGCAGTTTGAAGAGGATGGTTCGAGCTACTCTATCGGTGACCTCGCGTCTGAAGTGGGTATTGAAGTCTCTCGTGCGCGCTTCTTGCTGTCCCAAGGCAAGACCTTGTCATTGGACGAGCCAGTGGACATGGGACAACGTCAACGAACGCTGGCGACGGTGCTGGCCGATGAGGGTGCAGTCCATCCTGAGGAACAAGCGATCCACCGCCAGGAGATTGCGAAGATGATGGAGGCCTGTGAAGGTGTGCTCACCCCGAGGCAGCGCCAAGTGCTGACCGACCGCTATGGTTTGAAGGATGATGTGTATCGCACACTTTCTGAGGTTGGAAGGGGCATGTCATTGTCGAGAGAGCGGGTGAGGCAGATCGAGAGGGAGGCGCTTCGCTGGCTTCGCCACAGCGCAAGCATTCGAGAAGTTGCCTGACTTTTTGTTCGGTTGCTGGACGAACGCAATCCGTGTCGTTAGACGGGCTGGGTCGTGAGGTTTTGCCTCGGACGTTGGGGCCTGTAGCTCAGCTGGTTAGAGCGCGCGCCTGATAAGCGCGAGGTCAGGTGTTCAAGTCACCTCAGGCCCACCATTCCATAGGGGGCGTAGCTCAGTTGGGAGAGCACCTGCTTTGCACGCAGGGGGTCGTCGGTTCGAGTCCGGTCGCCTCCATGGAATGTGGGCCTGATGGACCTGGCTGCTTTAACGAGCAGCCAGGTCTTTTCGCGTGGCGAGCGCGATACCCAGCAGGATCAGAGCGGCGCCGATGCCGGCAGTAGGCTCGGGCCACTCGTTGAGGATGAGCGCGGCGAGCGTCGCGGCGCCGACCGGTTCAAGGAGCGTTACCAGCGCGATGCGAGAAGCCGGCACCCAGCGCACGGCGTAGGCGAACCCTTGATGCCCGATAAGTTGTGGCCCAAGGACGGCGCCCAGTAGACACCACCATGTAGTGCTGTCAAAACCCCACATGACCGCCCCTTGAGACAACGCGATCGGCCAAAGGCACAAGGCCGAGGATGCGCAGGCGATTCCCATCCAAGCGGAGGCACCTACTCGCTGCCGAACCTTACGTCCGATCAGCATGTAGAAGGCCCAAAGAATGGACGCGGAGATGGCGAGGAGGTCACCGGTTCGGCTAGCGGGGTCGTCGGTTCCTGGGCTCATGAACATCACGCCACCAAGCGCCACGGCGACGCCCACCCAAAACGAAGCCGGGACACGGCGTTTGAACCACAACATCTCTCCAAGCCCCGTCCAGACGGGCACCGTGCATACGAGTACGGTAGAGCGCAGCACGGTCGTAGACTGTAGGGACTCGAACCAGAGGACGAAGTGCAGGCCTAGCAGCAGTCCGGCAACCAGCACAGCGAGGAAGTCCGCGCGCGAGATGGTCTTGAGCTGGCGCACGACCGCTGGACTCAGAATACCAAACGCGCCCAATGTCCTCCAGGAGGCGATAGCGAGCGACGACGCGGTCATCATTTTGACGAGCACCGCTGAGGTGCTGACTCCGATCACAGCAAAGACAAGGACCAACCCCACCTTCGTTCGCTGCTCTGGCGAGAATCGACTTGTTAAACCTTCCGAGTCAGACATCGTCTCTCTCTTCAATCGGTTAGTCCGAGGGGCCTCGGGGGGAGCATATCATGCGAGTTGCTGTCATTGGATGTGGCACGTTGGGTCGTGCGGTCGTTGAAGGTCTACGCAAAGAGCCAGAACACTATGCGCTGGTCGCGGTCACGGCGAGGAGCGCGGCCACCTGCGAGATACTCAACGAGCGCTTCTCCGTGTTCTCCACGACGGACAACGTTGCGGCATGTGAGCGGGCAGACTTGGTCGTCTTGGCGGTCAAGCCGTCTGCGGTCGAGGGTGTATTGAGCGCACCTGGTATGGTGGATGCCATGGCTGGCCGGCTCTTGGTTAGCGTCGCCGCCGGCGTCACGTTGGCGCAGATTCAAACCTGGTCGCCACACGCAAAAGCGGTCCGCGCGATGCCCAACACACCGTGCAGGATCGGCGAGGGCATGACGGTTGTGTCGCCCAGCGAGGGCCTCGACGACGCTGCCATCGCGTCCGCAGCCGGTATCTTTAGGTCGGTAGGGCGTGTGCGCATCCTTGATGAGCGCCACCTCGACGCCGTGACCGGGCTCTCCGGAAGTGGTCCAGCCTTTGTGTTCGTTTTGCTCGAGGCCCTAGCCGATGGCGGTGTACGGATGGGCTTGCCGCGGGATGTGGCCGTTGAGTTGGCCGCACAAACGATGCAGGGAGCCGCTAAGCTCGTCTTACAAAGCGGCGAACACCCCGCGGCTCTAAAAGATGATGTCACCACCCCAGCCGGGTGTACCATCGCCGGTCTCCTCATGATGGAAGACGGCCGAATCCGATCGACAATGGCTCGAACGATCGAAGAGGCGACGAATGTGGCGGCTGGACTTGGCGACCGCTGAATCGTCGTTTAGCGAGGCTCGCTACAGGCTTTGAGCTTTCGGAGCGTCTCTTCCATCGGCCAACGCGCTTGGTGTCGCCGCGGATGGGCTGGCGTGCTGTCCCACACACCCTGCACGAGGCGTTCGATACGGTCGGTGGGCAGCCACCAGTCGCCGTCGTTGTCTCGGAGTACGATGAAGTCGGTCTCTGGAAGCCAGACGGGGCGGCTCCCTGCTTCCCATACGCACCACGTCGACGTCTCTCCCGTCTCCTCGTTCGTCGTGATCTCGCATGGAGCGAAGTCTACGTCGAGGTAGGGGCTGAGCTGCTCTGCTTGTTCGTTGTACACTCGCCGACAAAGTTCGCGTAGATTTGCCTGCACACGCAAGTGTCGCTTCGTCACAGGTGACAGCTGGAGCGGCATGGGGCGCCCTGTTGCGTCGCTGATGTACAGGGCGGGCGAGAGCGGTGAGTCGGCCATGTGAAAACCATCGGACGCGATGTCAATGAGTCGAGCCAGTTGGCCGTCATCGTCCATGCCGCCAACCAACAACAGCCGAGGGGAAGGGATGATAGCGACGGGCGTTCCCGACACTTGGTCAGCGAAGGCGTCGAGCCATCCTGGCAGCGCCAAGCGAGAGGAGGCCGAGCCATCGGGCGCGTCCAGATGCCACAGCTTGTACTCGGCGCGAAGCTTGAGACCTGAGGTGGCGTAATCGCGCAAGACATTGTGGGCCGCTTCGAAGGCCTGACGCGACGAGACGCCCCACTGTTTGAGGTGCCCGTGGTTGATGTACATCCTCACATCGGGAAGGTCGATCATGACCAACTCCGAGAGGTACTTCCCGAGTGGGCGACGAACCAATCGATTCTCCGGCGAGGCTTGCTCCGCCCGGAAGGCGTGGGCAGGCTCGGTCGCGCGTCGTACCACTGGCAGAAGCATGTCGCGTGCTTCGGTCCACTCGGCGGGTACGGGAAAGTTCATCGGGAGACTCCTCGGGACGACAGGTCGTGGTGTCGTGACCAGTCGATAGCATGGGCGACCAAGTACGCGATCAAATGAGCGGTCGATACACTCGGCGCCGTCCCCACGACGTGCGCTGGATGAACCGCAAGCGCCTGTATCAGGTGGGTGTGCAGGCTGTTTGGGCCAGGTGTGATGGAGAGGCGGCCGGTGTGCAGATGTCCGACCAAGGCTTGTTCGAGGCGTCTCGGCTCATCGTCTTGGAACGTCTCGCCCAAGATCTCGGCCAGCGTTGTTGAAGTATGCGCTCGCATCGCGGCTTGTGCGTCGCCGCGAGCGGAGAGCGCGCAGAGACGAATGACGCGTCGGATCGCAGGTAGGCCTCTGGCTGCAACTGGCTTGAGGTTGTCTATCGCGAGCATCGCCATCAACGAGGCCTCGGAAGATGGGTTCCGATGCTGCGGGAGACGGCCGAGCGGGGCTCTTGGACGTAGCGTCCAGTGGGATGGACTTGCAGAGACACCAAGCGCTGCGTCGATGACGACCTCGAAGCGTGCTCCGCGCGCCGCGAGTTGCTCGGATTCAACCGGATTGGGAAGACGGTTTGGTGGTTTGAGGTAGCTCATGAGGCGTCCGGCGCTGAGAGGAATGGGCTCCACCACTTCCAAGCATATTGTGTAAGGTCAAAGCCGCTCTCGGGAGAATAGGTGCCGCCCGGCCAGGCATGTTTCCAGTCCTCGATGAGGCAGGCTTGTGTGGGGTAGTCGCAGGTCCACTCACGGCAGTCCTCCGAGGCGCTCTGAGGTCGCGAAAATGGTGCAGACGTGCAACGGTTCTTGTCCCGCCAAAAGGACACGGTCTCGTCGACCGACGGATAGTCGACCCCGCCACGTCCTGCCCCCACGCCGCCTCGTAGCGGTACGACAGGGTCATCGACACCGTGGACTTGCAGCAAGGGGATACCGTCTCTTTTGCATCGGTTGGGTTTGGACATCAGCGGGCCCGCAGCCGACACCACGGCGTCCAGCATTTGACCTTCACACGCCCACCGCTGGACCATCATCGAGCCATTGGAGTGACCGAGACCTACGACGGAGTGTGCACACACACGGGGCATCAGGGATGCGGTCAGTTCTTCTAGGAAGGTGACATCGTCGATGTCGCGCTCGGACTCCATGGAGCCTCCACAACACGCGCCGGCGTTCCAGTAGCCGCCAAAGGTGCCGAGCCCATCGGGAAAGACACTGACAAAGCCTTTGTCGATGCCTAGTTCTGCGAGGTTTGAGACGTCTGCGAAATATCGATCCGAGGTGTGGGCGCCATGCAGCCCGACCGCCATGACCCGTGGACCTGGCGAGGTGGGCATGTAGACCGTGGCGTGCCGCGTTTTGCCGTCTTTCGTCTCGACGTCAAAGCGGTAGGGCCCCGGATCTTCCCATCCGATGCAGGGGTCCTCAAGTTCGGGCAAGGTGGGCACGCATCCGCTTGTGAGCGACAGACAGGCCATGCCGAGGGAGACAGCGATACTTGGCGCCCACCTAATCATGCGAGATCCCCATGCGTCGTCTTGCCAGCAGACACGCTTCGCCACCTACCTCGAAGTCTCGGCATGAACGTGGACGCTGCGTGTAGATACTGCAGGGCCATGTGCGCTCCGCGGACGTCGTGAGTGCCACACACTGTCCGCCCGGTCGGGGGAGGAACGCGCCATCGTCTTCGTGGATGATCCAGTCACTGTACTGGCGGTGAATCGAGCTGCTTGCCTCGACGGCCACGCGGTCAAAACCACCCCGGCAGCAGGCGCCGCAGCCCAAGCAGTCGGCTCCAGTCAAGCGCTCTTCGTGACGGTAGCAGGCCGCGGTGTCACGGTGTAGCTCTGGGTAGGGGCCTCCGCGGGCAGCCTGTTGGCAGTGCACGGTATGGTCCTCATGCACAACCGCCCACGCGCAATCCCCGCAGCGGCCGCGATGTGATGCGCGCGCTACCGAAGTGGGATGGAGCGCGGTCGTGTCACGCCAAGGTCCCTCAATGCCGGACGCCTTAGCCTCTCGAGCGATCGCATGTGTCTGCAGGAGCGCTCCGACGAGCGTGCGCGCGCGCGGCCCGCGTACCGCCTCTGTCCACGCTCGGTGTCGCATTGGGGAGGTGTGGGTGTCGGTGTTGAGGACCCCTGTGAGGTCGTAGCGGGTAGCGAGCGCAGCGCCGAGCGTTGTCGCGGTATCCGGTGCCGCGTTCGTTCGCGTGTCATCGCGCGTCGAGAGGACGAGGGTCCTGCAGACCTTGCCGAAAGCCGCACGACCGAAGGCCACACCTGGATGGTGTGCCTGGCTCGGCTGAACGGGCGGAGAGATTCGAAGCGCCGACAGGGCGTGCTCCCACGTCGTCTGAAGGTCTTGGTTGACTTGCAGCGGCGTCATCATGTGCTGGTTGTGACCCGAGTCGTCTGCGTGCCCAAGCGATGCACGAGCTCACGCGTCAGCGACCGCAGCGTCGGGTGCTCGAACACGACGGTAGGGGGCAGCGCGACACCCAGTTCGCGTTCGAGTCGGTCGCGTAGCGTCATGGCCATGATGGAGTCGAGGCCTAGATCGGCGAAGGGCGTCCCGAGCGGAGGCGGCTCCGTGCGCCCGAGCAACGCCATGATCTCTTCCGAGATGAGACGCTGTGCGCGTCGTTGTGCTGTCGCATAGGCTTCGAGGTCGTGCATATGACCTCATATCTCACACGTAGAAGGCGCGTCTCAATACATCTTTGGGTAGCTGCTGGATATCGAAGTCCGCGAGCCGCCCGACCTCGTCTTGGAAACCAAGAAGCGTGAGTTCGGGTGTAATATTCGGCATCGAGGCCGCAATCCTCGGCGCCATGGTACGTCCAGCGTGGAGCCCGAGTGGACCGACGGCGAGCCGGTTGAAGGCCACATGACCCACTTCGTCGACCAGGACCTCACACAAGCGCTCTTCCAATGCGTCACGCAGGTCGGGTTGCTCGATGATGCTGGGAATCTTCTTGAGCAGCCAGTGGAACATATAAATGCCACCGATCTCGCTGGCCAAGAGGATTGGGTGGAACAGCATGGTTGGGCTGTATGCGAGAGAGTGGATGAGCATCTTAAGGGTTCGAGGCGGCTCAAATGCGCCGGGGGCCTCCACGCCAAAGTAGCGTGTCGCGCCGACGAGGATGCGCGTATGGTAGTTCTCCTCTTCATGGAGGATGTGCTGTACGGTCTGAAGATGGTCCGAGCTGTCCTCCTGAAACTGGCGAACGTGTTGAACGACTTGGACGCCATATGCTTCGGCTGCGTTGATGCGTGTAAACGCTAGCAGCAGCATCCGGGTGGGCGTCCAGTCGTCGGTCTGTGCGCAGCCGGCGTAGAGACGGTCGAAGGTCGCCTGGTCGATGGGCTCGTTTGCCCGCACCGAGGCGTTGTTCATTCGTTGAACGCTCTCTTCGCGACGCTGAAACTTTCCTGGAGCGACACGCGGTCCGTTTCTGGCTTGAAGAAAGCGGTGGTAATCGGCCATCAACGGTTCACGCTGACGCACGTCGATGGGAGAGAAGAGGAGGGGATGGGTACGAACGGTCATGGGCTCACCTAGAACATGTTTCACTAGAACACGTTCTACTAGAACACGTTCTCGTTTAGGTGGCTACCAAAAGCCAATAAAAACATGCGGGACGCACATTGATGCCCATTGTATGCACGTTCTTGTCATCTGGATTAGATGCGAGACGCAGTGAGTATTCGTATGAAGGCGCGTCCAAAGAGGTAGCCATGTTCAGCAAACCTGACCCAAGACCTGACCTCCCCAAGCTTGAGCGCGAGGTGCTCGCCTATTGGAAAGACAAGGACGTCTTTCGCCGCTCGACCCGAGGCGACAAGGAGTTTGTCTTCTACGACGGCCCGCCCTTCGCCACCGGTACACCGCACTACGGACACTTGTTGGCCGGCACACTCAAGGATGTGGTGCCTCGTTATTGGACCATGCGAGGCTATCGTGTAGAGCGACGTTTTGGCTGGGATACACATGGCTTGCCGGTCGAGATGGAGATGGAGAAGACCCTCGGTCTCTCTGGCCCGTCGTCGATTGAGGAGTATGGCGTCCCTGAGTTCAACGAGGCCTGTCGGTCCATCGTGTTCCGGTACGTCGATCAGTGGCGTGAGGTGGTGACGCGCCTCGGACGTTGGGTCGATTTTGACAATGACTACAAGACGCTCGACCCAAACTTTATGGAGAGTGTTTGGTGGGTCTTCAACGAGCTGTGGGACAAAGACCTGATCTACCAGGGCTACAAAGTCATGCCCTACAGCTACAGGCTCGGTACACCGCTCTCGAATTTTGAAGCCAATATGGACTACCGCAAGGTGCAGGACCCGGCGGTCACGGTCGCGTTTCCTCTTCGAGGCCGAGAAGGCGTGTCGTTGCTTGCGTGGACCACGACCCCCTGGACCTTGCCCTCCAACATGGCGCTGTGTGTCGGACCTGAGGTTCGCTATGTCGAAGCACGAAAGGCTGGCGAAGAGGCGACGTACATCGTAGCCGAGGCCCGTTGTGAGGCGATCTTGGGAGAAGACGCCGAGATTCTCCGTGCCTTTGACGGTGCGGAGTTGGTGGGCGAGACCTACGAGCCACTCTTTGACTTCTTTGCGGACAAAGGCGAAGAGGGGGCCTTTCGCATTGTCTCCGACCCGTATGTCACCGATACGGATGGCACGGGCGTGGTTCACATGGCCCCTGCCTTTGGCGAGGACGACGGGCGCGTCTGTCAGCGCGAGGGTGTCCCCATGGTGGACCCTGTCGATGATGAGGGTCGATTTACGGAAGACGTCCCCGTCGTGACCGGCCTGCTGATCAAAGAGGCCGACGCGGTCTTGATCCGGGAGATCAAGGAGAGCGGGAAGCTCTTCCACCGTGCGACGATCGACCACGAGTATCCATTTTGTTGGCGCTCGGGGACGCCGCTCATGTACAAGGCCATCAAGACCTGGTTCGTGCGTGTGACCGATCTACGGGAGCGGATGGCGAAGAACAATGAGCAGACACGCTGGGTTCCCGACTACGTGGGCTCGCGTCGTTTTGGCAACTGGATCTTGGATGCCCGCGATTGGGCCATCAGCAGGAATCGCTACTGGGGCACCCCGCTCCCGGTCTGGAGCTGTGACAGCTGCGATGAGATCGAGTGCTTGGGCAGTCGAGAGGCCCTCGAAGCCCGCGCTGGCGTGGACGTCCCAGATCTACACAAGCACTTCATCGATGAGCTCACATGGGAATGCGCCAGCTGTGGTGGCTCCATGCGCCGGGTGCCCGAGGTGCTCGACTGTTGGTTTGAGTCCGGCTCAATGCCTTACGCGCAAAACCACTACCCCTTCGAGAACAAGGAGATGGTCGAGCAGAACCTTCCGGCGCACTTCATCGCCGAAGGGTTGGACCAGACGCGTGGTTGGTTCTACACCTTGCTGGTGCTCTCGACAGCGCTCTTCGATCGTCCCGCGTTTCAGAACGTGATCGTCAACGGACTCATCCTCGCCGAAGACGGCCGAAAGATGAGTAAGAGCCTTAAGAACTATCCGGATCCGACAGAGGTGATCGAGGCACACGGAGCCGACGCGCTGCGCGCCTACCTGATCAACAGTCCGGTCGTTCGCGCAGAGCCGATGCGCTTCTCCGAGCAGGGTGTGCGTGACGTCGTCCGCTCGGTGATTTTGCCGCTGTGGAATGCGTATAGCTTCTTCGCCACCTACGCCTCAGTGGATGGATGGACCCCCCCAGCGAAGGGCGAAGCGAGCCCTATCTCGGAGCGCGCGTTGCTCGACCGTTGGGTCATCAGCGTCCAGCAATCCTTGATCGCAGAGGTCAACGAGGAGATGGAAGCGTACCGACTGTACAATGTCATCCCCGCGGTCTTGGGCTTCGTTGACGACCTCACCAACTGGTACATTCGGCGCTCACGCAGGCGCTTTTGGCGAACCGAGAACGACAACGACAAGCAACACGCGTTTGAGACCTTGTACGAGGTGTTGACGACGTTCAGCCGCTTGTTGGCTCCCATCCTTCCGTTCATCGCAGAGGTGCTCTATCAACGCCTTGAGGTGGGGATCCGTGAAGGAGCGCTCGACTCTGTGCACCTGGAGTACTTCCCAGAAGCGGATGCGTCGCTCGTCGACACCGATCTCGAACGACAAATGGCCGTGGTCCGCGAAGCCGTTGGTCTTGGCCGTAATGTCCGAGAGCAGCAAAAGATTCGTACGCGACAGCCGTTGTCATGTCTCACCGTAGCGAGCGACAGCCCACTGG
>Ga0315320_10003556_pt1 | contig 12767 bp, 6 predicted proteins | sample M140m21515metaG_FD_203458 | JGI IMG/M metagenome (GOLD analysis project Ga0315320, IMG submission 203458) | Ammonia-oxidizing marine archaeal communities from Monterey Bay, California, United States - M1 40m 21515 | ecosystem: Environmental > Aquatic > Marine > Coastal | place: USA: California...
CAGGTCTCCTGGGTGTTGCCCACCGTTCCCGAGGCAGGCTCCGGTTTGACCTTAGGGCCCGACGATGATGAGGATGGCGAGTCCTGTGGCGAGACCTTCTCTTCATCTGTGCGTGTGTTCACCGACGCGCCGGAAGGTGGCTCGGCCCAACTCTTCGTGAATGGTAACCCTCGCGGCGAGGCGATGATCACCGGAGGCTTCGCAGACTTTGGTGCCGTAGTTCTCGATAACCGAGGTGATACGGGCAACACGGCCGAGGTTGAGTTGGTCAACTCTCAGGGCGCGACCTGCCGCGTGGCTTTCCCCGTGGAGATATACGTCGACTGTGCCGGTGTCAGTTGTGCCATCACAGCGCCGGACACGATGAGTGCCTTCCTGAACCAATCTGACGACTCGTCCATGGACGAAGGATTCCAGGGGCTCTTTGAGGTGTCCTCCGATGGAAGCGGCGCAGATCTCGAGCAGGGTGTCCTCCTGGTGATCGATGGCGATGAGAGCAACGCAGCTTCTGCTCTGCCCGTAATGATGGGGGAGAACGCCGTCGCTACCTTCAGCGGTGTCAATCTCACCGAGGGATCTCATCGCGTTCAAGGTATCTGTGTCGACAATAGCGGTAACCGGACTCGGTCCGGTGTTGCGGAGTGGATCGTCGATACGATCGCGTGTACGGCAGCCGTGGCTGAGCCCGTGGCCGATCAGGTGTTCAATGATACCGACGATATCGACGCCGCGGCCGATGGTGTGCAGGTTGCGGCCTCAGGAGATGTCGCTGGAGATGCCTGTGTTGGCGTCACGGTTGGCATCTGTGGAGCTGCCGGTTCTGACGCGACGCTTGACGCCCAAAGCTGGTCTGGCCAGCTGACGCTTGGTTCCACGCCGATGCAGGAGATCTGTGCTCTGGTGACGGACGAGGCGGGCAATGTTGGCGAAGGCCGAGTCTCCGTACGAGTGCGCACCGATGCTCCAGTTTTGGAGATCGCCGTACCCGCGACGGGCACAAGCTACAACCAAGAGGGCACCGGCGGCCGGACTGCAGACCTGGATGCGACGACACCAGCCTGTGATGTGGTCTTCCGGGTGAACTGCTCAGAGGTGGGTGTGCCGGTCACGCTTATCGATGAGGGCACGGGATCTCAACTCCTTGGTGGTTCGGCAACGTGCGAAGCGATGGCCGGTTTGCCGATGCCCTTCACCGGTGTTGCGGTCTTCCCCGGTGTCGAGCTTGCGTCCCTGAACGATGGGAGTTCCTTAAACGTCATCGCTCGGCAAGAGAATGACCGCCTGGTGGGTCTATCCACTCCGGTATCTCTCACGCCGGACTGCGAGGCTCCGAACTTCAACGTCCTCGCGCCTACCTGTGGCTCCGTTCTGCGGCCTGCGAGTGACGACCTGGATCTGAGCACTCCCGAATTTGAGTATCGGGTTCGCATCCTCTCGGGCTCGGTACCTCGCCCCGCAGTAGAACTTCAAATCCGCGATGCCATGACTGGCACGCCAGTGGGAGTTCTTCAGACGAGTGACCTTCCGGCGACGGGCCCCATCGTGGAGTTCTACCCGGCTGGCTCGGCTCCTTCCGGTGCCACCTTTGGTTCTGGTGGAATGCTCAACCTGGAAGCTTGTGGCCAAGATCCGGCGGGCAATCGCGGCTGCGCGCCGACTTGCCCTGTGACGGTTGCAGACCTACCGATTGTCACCTTGGTATCGCCGACGAACGGCAGTGTTATCACCGCGGCTGACGATTGTGATCTCGTTGCCCCGGGCCTGCAGGTTCGAGTGACAGCAAACACTGACGCGAGCGACGGGGCGAGCGCTACTATTACGATCGGGGCGTCCTCATTGAGCACGGTCGTTGTAGGTGGCGCCGCCAGCGGGTGTCTATCGGCTGTCGATGCTCGAGGGGTTACGGCTTCGGCTTCCATCACCGACCCCTCTCGTGGAGTCTCCTCAGATAGCGTCACGGTAGACATCGATACGTCGGCGCCCACTACGGCGATCGATCTCACGACTCCGGTCGCCATGGCGAACGTCAGGGCGGGAACCGCCCGCTTTGAATGGACGGCTGTGGACGACTCTGGGTTTGCCCTTACATCCTACGAGCTGCGTTGCTCCAATCGCATCATCAGCGATGAGACGCGATGGGCGGATGCGACGACGTATACCCTCTCTGCTGTTCCGGCCGCGGGTGGAGTGTCTGAGAGTGAGTTGGTACCGGGCTTCCGCCTTGGCACTAGTCTCAATTGCAGCTTGCGAGGCAGGGATGCAGGCGGGGCTTTGACTCCAATCGGGGCCAACGCCGTCCTGAGCAATGATCCTCGGTCCGCTGCGACAACCCTCTCGGGCAGCGGCGGAGAAGCCGTCAGCGTAATGGGTATCGGTGATGTAAACGGCGATACCTTCGATGACGTTCTAGTCACCGGTGATGTGGGCTCCTCAGCCGCGTATATCTACCTCGGCTCGGCCACAGGAGTTGGGAGCGCACCGAGTGTGACCTTCACGCTGCCGGCGGCAGCTTCGATCGGTCACCGCGGAATTGGGATTGGCGACTTCAACGGCGACGGTCGCTCTGATTTCGCGATCAGCGCACCGAGTGACGCCGGCTTCACCGGACGGGTATGGGTCATGTTTGGTCGCGCCGCGTCATCGACGTGGCCGAGTACCATAAACCTGACCTCGGGCTGTGGCGCCGATCTCTGCTTGTCGAGCAGCACACCTCTTGCCGTCTTCGGTTCTGGCCTGGGTGCGGTCGATTTCGACGGAGACTCCATCATGGATCTCGCGATTGGTGCTCCAGGGATTTCCACCTCGGGACACGTCTACGTGATCCGCGGTAGCAGCAGTTTCACTGCGGGAACCAGCTTCTTGGTGCCTGCCACGTCCCCTGATGGATTCGATATCGTCGGTCCGACAGCGGGAGCTTTCGGCCAGAGCCTAAGCTCCGTGGGTGATGTTGGAGTGGACACTCGCCATGAACTCGTGATTGGTGCGGCGGGCAGCGTCTCCTTGGTTTTGGGTCGCTCATACACCGCGGGGGCTGGCCTGCAGACGGTTTCTGCTTCGGCTGTGTCCACTATCGCCACCGGCGCACCGACCTTCGGTGAAACCGTGCGCGCGATTGGTGACTTCAACGGCGATGGACGCATCGATATCGGTGTGCGTGACGCCAGTAATGAAGGCAGCATCTCACTCTTCTACCAACAAGTCGGCGGCTCGTTCTCGTCCTCTGCGGTAGTCATCGACAACAACCTAGGGCGACCTAGTGGAAACTACTACGGATCGAGTATCGGACTTGGCTACCACCCATGGTCGGGCACCCTCGGTGACCTGGACGGTGACATGAGGGCTGATGTTCTGGCGGGTTCAGATGAACGCAACGAGATCGGAACCGATCCTCGTGCACCCGGCGCATGCGAGGTGGTCTACGGCTCCTCGGATTCGAGCTATGATCCCTCTCGTCTGACGGATACAGGCTTCGACTTCCAGCCCACCGGAACGCCGGGCAACCGCCGCATAGCGGCGTTTGTTGGGGATATGAATGGAGACGGGTATTCCGATATCTTCTGCGCGGACTCATTGGGCGGTCAGGCCTACGCGGTTTATTGAGCCATCATTGGGCCCTCCGAGGCTGCGATGGCATACTGAGGAAACGACATGGAAAAAGACCACGACAACGACGAAAAGCAGGACGTGACGCGGCTGCCCTACGAAGCTCCGCAGGTCGAGGAAAGCGCTCGATTCGAAACCCTGGCATTGCAGTGCTCATTCCAAGAGGGTTTCTTCTGTGAAATCGGTGCCGGCGGAATCGGAAGTTCCTGAAGCGAGTTCACGACCAGCTCCATTTTTCGATGAGCCTCGAATCTGTCAGGAGCTGACCGATCTCCTGGAGCGTGAAGGTCGCTTGGCGCTTCGCGTTCGCGGCTCAAGCATGTGGCCTTGGGTCAAATCCGGTGCAGAGGCGGAGTTGGTTCAAACGAGGCCCTGCGCTTTGAATCCGGGTGACCTCGCTCTTTATCGACGAGGCTCAACTTTGGCGCTTCATCGCGTGGTGCGGCGCCAGGGCGGGGCCTGGCAGATGCGCGGTGATGCCTATGGAAGCTGTATTGAGACCGTTCTCGATCGGGACATTCTCGCCCGAGCTGAGGGTCTGATGATTGGGCGAACTCGGTTTACTGCCTTGCCTGGGGCGGTCGAGCGGCGCGCCGCGCGAGCCATCCTTAGGTGGGGTCCTGCTTGCGCCTGGCTCGCGAGTCGCGCCATGGGTTTGCGTCGACGGGTCTTCGGCATTGCGCGGTCATGAATAGTCCGTCCACCCTTCGGTACGGATCACAAGCGCAACAGTTCGCGGCTCTGGTCGGTGGTCGGGAGCAGCTTCAGCGGATCGCAGAGTGCTTTGGAGAGCGTCGTATTTCGCTGATGCCGCTCAAAGGCATGCTTCTACGTGAGCGATACTACGAGGATCCATTGAGTCGTCCGGTCAAAGACATCGACCTCTTGGTTCCTCGCGCCCGGTATCAAGAGGCGATTCGGTGCCTTGAGGAATTGGAATACATTCGAACCGATCCGACCTCCCCGAACCACTTTCAGTGCGCGTTGCGGCGGAAGGGAAGCTTGCTCGCCGTAGATCTGCATCGCTCCCTCTTTGAAGACACTCGATACGGATTAGACACCGCGGGTGTTTTTCGGCGGGCAGAGCTCAACGAGTCGGTCTTTGGTACTCCGGTTTCACTGATGAATGAGCTGGACGTGGTTGGACACCTCGTCGGGAAACTGGCAAGTGACCACGTCGCGTTAGCGCACCCCTCTCGCCTGGAAGACTTAAGGCGGGCCGGTCGTAGGCTCAGTGTCTCGCCGGCGGTGCTGGGTAGACACCTCGACGATCACGGTCTAAGTCGCGCGGCCCGTTACACGACAGGTTTGCTTCAGCGTAGCGGTGGTTTGCCGCCGGGCCTGCAGGGACTAAACGCTCTCTCCGCAGACCCTTGGGGGTCGGCTCTGGCAGAATTGGCCGTTAAGACTGGTGTTCTCTGCGGAGGTACCTCGGTGCCGGCGAAGGTGACGGCGCTCGGCCTGACGGGCTCGACGTTGGGCTCGGTCGGTCTTATATTTGCGGGGATGCGCAAGAGATTCAGGCGATCTCGGGAAAAGATCGAGTCCAGAACGAACGTGATAGGGTCCAGCGAGTGAAAGCCATTTCGACGATTGCAGAAGGTTCGCCTTCAGAGATTGCACAGAGAATTCAAGAGAATGTCGGGGCGGTGCTGCGCGGTAAACCGGAAGTGATCCAGTTGGCGGTGACAGCGCTCTTGGCGAAAGGTCACCTCCTGGTAGAGGACGTACCGGGTGTCGGTAAGACGAGCTTGGCCCGAGCCCTCGCCATATCTGTAGGGGTAGACTTTCGGCGGATACAGTTCACCTCAGACCTGATGCCGGCCGATGTGACGGGCGGTAGCATCTACGATGCTCGCAGCGGGGAGTTTGAGTTCCGCCCGGGCCCGATTTTTACGGACGTACTTCTCGCTGACGAGATAAATCGCACCACGCCAAAGACCCAAAGCGCTCTCTTGGAAGCGATGGAGGAGCGCCAAGTTTCAATCGAGGGAGTGACTCACTCTATCGGCGAACCCTTCTTTGTCATCGCCACTCAGAACCCTGAAGATTTTCATGGAACCTATCCCCTGCCGGAGTCTCAGCTGGATCGCTTCCTCCTCTGTGTTGAGATTGGATATCCAAGCGCGGAGGTTGAGCGTGAGTTGATTCGATCTCGCCGGGGATCCGATCCTCTTGGTGACCTGGGTGAAGTGGTAAGCAAGGCTGAGCTGCTCAAAGCCCAAGAAGCAGTCGACACCATACGTATCGACGAATTGTTGGTGGACTACGTACACGAGATTGTGTTGGCCACGCGCTCCTCGGAACTTTTGTCGCTGGGGGCGTCGATTCGTGGGGCGCTTGGTCTCGAACGGGCGGCTCGGGCCCGGGCCCTCGTGCAGGGGCGTGACCACGTGCTGCCGGACGATATTAAGGAGCTCGCGGTTCCGGTGCTCTCCCATCGGGTGCGCCTCGCCAATCGGGTGAACTCTACCGACCAGCGTCCAGATGCGGCTCGTATCATGAGAGATCTTCTGCAAGATGTGGTCGTTCCGATCTAAAAAGAACCGGGTTGCTCCGGGCAAGCCAGTGCGCTCTTCAAAGAGTCGCTGGCTGATGCCTCGGCGACCCGTGCGGCTCTCCTTTGCTGGTAAGCTCTTCCTTGGGGTGACGGCAGGCGTCGGCTTAGCGGCGGTGAACACCGGGAACAATCTGCTCTACCTAGTGCTGAGCCTTTTGTTGAGCTTGCTCCTCCTGAGCGGCATTCTGAGTGAGGTCACGCTTTATCGATTGCGTCTACGGCGACGACTTCCCGAGCGAGCGTTTGTGGGTGAACCCTGCTTAGTGGAGATCGAGGTCACTAACGGCAAGACGCGGATCGCGAGCTACTCCGTCGAAGTCGAAGACCGGGCTGAAGGGGAGAAAAACCGGCGGCGTTGTTTTTTCCTCAAGGTGCCGGCCTCGAGTCAACGAGCGACGGGATACCAGCGAATACCGACTCGCCGGGGCTGGTTATTCCTGGATGAATTCCGAATATGTACCCGCTTTCCGTTCGGCCTGATCGAGAAGATGTGGCGTATTCGCCAGCAAGAAGAGTTTCTTGTGTATCCGGCGGTTCGGCCGATCTCCGCCGACCTGACTCGTCAGCTTCAGGCTCTTGGTGCCCAGTCAACGAGGCGTTTGGGACAGGGGTCACATCCGGACGGGCTTCGTGATTATCGTGATGGGGATCAGGCGCGCTGGATTCACTGGCGGCGATCGGCGGCATTGGCCCGCACCATTATTCGCGAACGCCGGCCCGAAGCGGGGCCTCGGCTGCAGATTCGAGTCGATAACCGCAGGCCTGCTCAAGTCACGCCGGAATGGGAGGCAGAACTCGAGGAGGTGATCTCGCGAGCGGCATCCCTAAGCGCGGAGGCACTAAAGCATGATGTTTCGGTCGAGGTGATCACCCCGAAGGATCGCTCACCGCTCTGTGAGGCGGGCACCGGGGCGGACGCGATTTGGAGGTTTCTAGCGCTCTTGGAGCCCATAGATGCTGAGGAGGAGAGCTCCGCGTGGGACTCAAAGCGCTCGGACGCGCAGCTGGTTGTCGATGCTTCAGGCGAGGCGAGCGCGGCGTGAGCTTCCGGCGGCTGCATAAGGGGGTGACCTACCTCGTGGCCTCTCTCGGCCTCTATGGTCTCACGCTGGGAGCGGGTCTGAGCGGACCGGTTATCGCACTCGCTGTTCTGGGTGTCATCTTGAGCTGGTGGGCGGAAGGCGAGCTCATCGAGCGGCCTGGCTATACCAAGCTCCTCACCGTTGTGGTGTTTGGTGTTTTTGCGTTGCAGGCGTTGCGCGGCGTTCAGGGCGAGTCACTGCTCGGGTTGGGTATTGAGTTTGCCGCCTTTCTCCAAATCACCAGGCTCCTGTCCCGACGATCTGCACGTGACTATCAGCAGGTGGCCATCCTTGCGCTGCTTCATTTAATATGTGCCTCAGTTCTATCCACCGACCTGGATTTCGCTCTTTCGTTTCTCGGTTTTCTGATCGTTACACCGTGGATGTTATCGCTGACTCACCTGCGGGCAGAGGTGGAGTCGAACTACCGAGGACGCGGTGGGGATCGCACCGTGCAGCGCGTGCTTGGCTCGAGGAGACTCGCCGGCCCGGGACTGCTCTTCGGTACCGCCTTCCTCGCGGTGCCACTCTTTGTAGCGACCGCCGGACTCTTCTTGCTTTTCCCGCGAGTCGGCATGGGCTTTCTGTCCTTTGACCAGCGGGCTGGTATTTCCGTTGCTGGCTTTGGTCGGAATGTCGAGCTCGGACGGTTTGGGGTAATCCGCGACGACCCGACCGTGATTCTCCGCGTCACCTTTCCTGATGGCGAGGGCTCGCTTCGTCGTGGCCGACCCCTTCGGCTTCGGGGCACGAGCTTCGATCATTATGACGGGCGGCAATGGACGCGTCGGAACGTGGATGGATATCGGATTCGACCCATCGAGGGTTATTATCCAGTCCGACCTGTCGCCCGGATGATCACAGATCACCGGATCGAGATCGACCTCGACCCCATGGAGGAGCCGGTGATCTTCACGCCTCCCTACACAGTGGGAGTAGTGATTCCGCCCCGCATTGAAGGGGGCCAAGACCGACCGCGGGTTGTGAGATGGTCAGCTGGGGAAGACCTTCGCTACATGGATGGAGACGCTTTGGGGCTGCGCTATACTGCTTTTGTCTCCTCGCAGCCTCAACTTGTTCCCGAGTTGCCTTTGACCAAAGAGGCCCGCGAACGCTACCTCCTTATTCCAGAGGACTACTCTCGCATTGAGGAACAGGCGCGCAGTCTGACTGATCCGGATCAGAGCGAGCGCTCCAACGCGATGAAGATTCTTCGGTGGTTACGGGAAAGCGGAGAGTTTGAGTACAGCTTGCAGATGCCGGATGTCGGGGATCGGGATCCACTCCACGTCTTCCTATTCGATGTCAAAAGAGCCCACTGTGAGTACTTCTCCACTGCGCTCGCAATCATGCTCAGAGCCGTGGAAATCCCGGCGCGCAACGTGACGGGCTTTGTTGGAGGGCGTTACAACGAATTCGGGGAGTATTATGCGATCCGAAACGGGGATGCTCATAGCTGGGTTGAGGCGTTCGTGGACGGTCATTGGATGACCCTGGATCCAACGCCAGCGGCCAGAGCTGCGGCCGGACCCTCTGAGGGACCGTTGGCGGGCTTTGCCGCGATGATGGATGCGCTTCGGTCGCGCTGGGTACGCAACATCGTCGGTTATGATCTCCGAGCGCAGGCCTCCGGATTCCGCTCACTGCTGACCTGGATGTCACGCTTTGGTTCGCCCGATGACGCGGAAGCAGGCTTTGACTCGACGGACTCGGACGTGGAGCCGCCAACTTCGGGTCAAGAAAGCTCGGCACTCCTGATCGTTTCAGCGGTTTTGATGATCCTGCTCTTCCTTCTCTGGCGCGGGCTGCGTGGCCGCATCAAGGCTTTGGCCTGGTTCAGAACGGAGGCTCCCTCACTACGTGCCTACCGCCGAATGGAGCGAATGCTCGCCAAGAAAGATATGCAACGACCTTCCTCGAGGACAGCGACTGAGCATTTGCGGTACGTCCAGGGAACGGGATTTGAGGCGAGCGTAGATGTCGAACACATCACGAAAGTCTATCTGCGAGACCGGTTTGGAGGCGGGTCTCCGGCGCCGCAACAGGGCGAGGAGTTGCTCGCGGGGCTGAAGAGGATCCGCAGTGCAAAGCCTCCGAATCGAAATCGAGCTTCCTCGGAGTGAAAATGAAGGATAGTCTTCCGGGGTATGGCCACGGATGTCCAGGCATTGCGGGCGAAAACTGAGGAAGATCTTCGGTCCGGTAATTATGTAGATGCAGTGCGTTCGGCGCGCCGGCTGTTGCTTTCTCAGCCGCGTGACGCGAACGCGCGCATGATGCTCGGCCGCGCACTGTACGCCCTCGAGAGATTTAACGAAGCCAGAGTCGAGATGATCTCGCTGATGCGCGTTCCGGATGCGCCCATCGATGCGTTTCGTCTCTATATCGAGATCGCGTTCCTCTCGAGTGATACCCACGCCGCTCGCGATGGGCTGCACCGACTCGTCGCGCGCTTTCCGGATGACGAGGATGCACAGCACCGCCTCCATTTGCTTGAGAGCGGTGAGCTATCGAGAGAGGTAACGATTGAGCGTTGGTTCGATCCCCTCGCGGCGGGAACCGTGGAGGCATCCTCTGATGAGTTCCCCGGAGCGGTTACGGTAGTTACCTCGCCGGGGATGGACGCGGAACTACAGGCGAGTGCCAACCCGTTGGCGACCCCCGAACTCAACCTTGAACAACCGGCGGAAGAGCCAGTAGAGGTGATGTCCGGCTCGTGGGTTCAGCAATCCTCGGAGGATTATCACCTCGGCTCTGAGGAGTTCCAAGAGGTCCTGATGAGCTTCTCATCGGAAGTTGAGTCCATTTCCGTATCTGCGGAGGTCGACACTCTTGGTTCTTCGGAGTTTGAGTTTCTCGCAAGTGATGCAGAGAACGAGGAACTAACCGAGCAGGTGGCCGACCCCCACGAAGTCGCTCAGGCTTCTGAAGCAGTCCAGGCGGGCTATCCTGAAGCGCAGGCGGGCTATCCTGGAGCGCAGGCGGGCTACCCTGAACCTCGCCAGAGTTTTCCGGAGCACCCCGAGTATTCGACGCCGAGTCTGGCGGAAATCGCCGGTTATGAACTCGATGATCAGATGGATGCGGCGCCCACGCAGATTCGATCGGTATCCGGTGAACTGGCATCGCAAGGCTATGAACCCGCGCGTCAGTCAGGCGCATCGGTGGATTTACAGCCAGACCGAGGTGTGCCACCTCGATCGGTAGTCATCCGCCAAAACACGACCCACCGCCTGATGGCGATCACCTTCAAGCGGGTGTTTGGGAGGATCGGAGAGCGCTTCAACCTTCGCTCGCGCGCTCTTTTCGCTGGAGTCGCCTTAATCGCTCTGGTGTTGGTGGGAGCGCTCTGGCTTCTCAGCGGTGATTCGGCTCTGTCTGAGTCGATCCGGCTCGCGGATGCGGACGGTCGACCGGCGTCGATGCGGGCTGCGTTAGCCTTTCTTGAGAACGATCTCGATGAGACCGAAGAAACTCAGCGCTTACGGATGCTAGCCACCCAGCTTTTGGAGCAAGCGGAAGGTGACGCCGCCGAGCTTCAAGCAGTGTTGGAGAGCCTCTCGGAGGAGCAAAGGCAGACCCCCGATGCGGTTCTTGGCCATACTTATATGAGCCTCGCTTTAGGTGATGCGGACAGGGCCCAAGAACTCTTGAGCGTTGTTCAGACGCGAGAGGATTTGGCTAGCGAGCTGGCGAGAGCGCGATCTCGAACCGCGCTGGCGAATGGAGAGCTTGAGAGCGCTCTCACGTATGCACAGCAGGCGGTGTCGCAAGCGCCGACGGCCACGCGACACGTGAGTTGGTTGGCATTGCTCACCGCGAAAAATGGTCACGCATCGGCCGGTCTGTCCACCTTAGAGGGGATCGCCGATGGCGAGGGTTCAGCGGGCGTCAGAACCGTGAGAGCCCGCATTCTGATGGAAAGCGGTAGCGACCCAGAGGCCGCCCTTCGGGAGGCGGAGGCGGTGACAGGGGAGTTGGTCGCCAGCGCCACAAAGGCAGAGCTGGGCTGGGCACAGCTGATTCGCTCGCAGGTTTTGCTCGAGAGAGGAGAGTTCGCGGAGGCGGAGTCGGCCATTGCCGAGGCACGTGTCAACCGCCCTCCGGGGGACGCGGAGTTTCTCTTCTCGGTGATCGCGCAGTTGCTCCGGGTGCAGGATCTCGCTGCCGCGACCGAGGAAGTCGCTGGACTTACGGATTCGGTTCGCGAGAGCGAGCGCGGTCGCTTGTTGCGCGCCGAGGTGGCTCTGCTCGGGGGCAACCTTGAAGAGACGCGCGCCGCCCTCGAGGATGCGGGTGAGAGCGCCCAAGCTCATTATTTGAGGGGGAGACTCTCCGAGGCCCGAGGCGAATTCCAAGCCGCGGACCGCTCGTACGAAACGGCGGCACTCAACGCCGCCCTACAAGCTCGAGCCCAGGCCCGTCGCGCAAACCTCGCTCGTATGGATTCTCGGTTGGAGGAAGCCATGAGTTTGGTCCGTCCGGTTTGGGAGAGAGGCGAGATCGAGGAGGAGACAGTTGTCACCTGGTTCCTTCTCCAACTCGACAGAGGGGACCTGACTGCCGCGCGGGAGGCGTTGAGGCGAGGGCGAGCCGAGGTTGGAGACCGCTACAGTCTTTCGGTGCAGCAGGTGCGACTCGACCTGGCGGAAGGTCGTGCAGCCGATGCGTTGGCGCTATCAAACCAACTTGTCTCTAGCCGCGAGAATGATGCTGATTTGCATATCTTGCGCTACCGAGCGGCTCAGAAAGAGGACGACCGATCGGCATCGAGAGAGTCGTTTCAGGCGGCGTCACGTTTGGCGCAGTCGTCACCTTCGTTGCTGATAGACTTGGCCTTGGCGGCCCAGGAAAGCGGAGATCAAAACGCGGTAGAGATAACCCTGCAGGCGGCAGAGCGTGCCGGAGCTTCCGGGACTCAGTTGCATTCGATACGTGGTCGAATGAATGCGCTTGCTGGGCGCGGAGTCGTGGCCGTTCGCGAGATACAAGCGATCCCACGAGAAGCCCGGACGGCGTTGGACTGGGACACTCTTACTCGAGCGGCAATGCAGGCGGGGGATGAACGACTTGCGCGTAGCGCCGCTGGAGAGAACTCGGAGAGTTTTGAGGCGCAAATCGCGCTTGCCGAGATCGCGATCAATGGCTCGGGACTGTCGAGAGGAATGTCTGCGGTGAGGGCTTTGAGCGAACGGACCGGCCTGACACCAAAAGAGCGCGGAAGGGCTCTCTCCGTGCTCGCGCTTGGGTCATTCCAACTCGGTGATATGACCGCCGCTCGTCGAGCGCTTGCTCAGGCGGAGGAAGCTGACTCCTCCGGATCCGCGCTCCACTTGGTACGAGCGGAGCTTGCGGAGCAGGCCGGCCAGGACGTGACTCCTCATCTCCGCTTGGCTGTCCAAGCGCCCACGCCTCTGCCAGACGCGGTAGGGTGGTTGGCTCTCGAGGTTCGATCGGGACCAGAGGCTTGTCGACTCGCCGCGAGCTACCTCGAGTCGGCTCCCAGGGGATACGATAGTCGC
>Ga0315320_10003559_pt1 | contig 12765 bp, 18 predicted proteins | sample M140m21515metaG_FD_203458 | JGI IMG/M metagenome (GOLD analysis project Ga0315320, IMG submission 203458) | Ammonia-oxidizing marine archaeal communities from Monterey Bay, California, United States - M1 40m 21515 | ecosystem: Environmental > Aquatic > Marine > Coastal | place: USA: California...
ATGCTGCCGCTACCAAATAGCTGAACCTAAGGTAAAACACCCCTCAACCTGCAGATGTAATGGTTGAGGGATTTTTTTAAAGAAATACTCCCGGCGAGAATCGAACTCACATCTAAGGTTTAGGAAGCCTTTGTTTTTAAAACATATATATACGAAAATAAGTAATGTTACACAATAGTTACACATTATTCTTGTTTTACACCCCTATATTGCCTAGTTTGCATCCATGCGCAACAAGGTCACACTCTCTGAGAAATCATACCGTGATTACAAACACCGTGTAACATGGACACAAGCAGGGAAGCGAAAATCAAAATGGTTTAAGCTAAAAGGCGAAGCCCAAAAGTTCAGAGATAAAACTGAGGACGAACTTGCCGCTAAAGGGTCATCACAAGCCCCCATCACTCAAGCAGAGCTTAGAGCGGTTCATGCATTCCGTGAAATCATCGCTAAGCTTCCAGAACACGCACAGAGCGCAACGCTGGCTGATGCCGTGGAAAACTTCACCAAAGGGCTTGAAAGCCGCCACAAGTCAATCTCCTGCGAAGACGTATCAGATAAGCTCATCACTAAATTACTGATCGAAGGGAAGAGCAAAAGCCACCGTGACACCCTTGAATACCGCCTTAAGCGATTCAATGAAGATTATGGGGATTGGTTGGCCTGTGACGTGACAACCGAAGTCATCGACGACTTCCTTGCTAACCTCAAAGTAGGCCAACAGACAAAGCTCCATTACCGCCGCGCAATCGGCCAGATGTTCAACCACGCCATAAAAATCAAAGCCGCACCATCGAACCCGATTACAGACACCATCAAGCCAAAGGTCAAACCCGCCGCAACGGGAATCCTTAAACCTAACGAAGTGGCGACGCTCCTAACTTGTGCAGATGCTGACACTTTACCTGGGCTGGCAATCTCATTCTTTGCTGGAGTCAGACGAGCTGAAATTGAACGCCTTGACTGGTCAGAGGTAGACTTTGAAGAGAAATACATCGAAATCAAAGCTGAGAACGCCAAAACCGCTCAGCGACGACTAATCCCCATGAGTGACAATCTGGCAGCATGGCTTGCCCCTCATGCACTCAATAGCGGCAAGATAATTAAGTCCCCCGCTATATGGCGCAAAGGTCAGGAAGATGCACGGACAGATGCTAAAATCAAAACATGGCCACACAATGCAGGCCGTCACTCCTTTGCATCTTATCACCTCGCAATGAATGATGACCCCGGAAAGCTGGCAATGGCACTCGGACACCCAGACCCACGCCTGCTCTTCAGACACTATCGACAATTAGTAACGGCCAAGGCTGCCCAGACTTACTGGAGTATCGAGCCAGTCGGATCAGCAGATGAGGAGAACATTACGAACATAAAAACAGGTTAGAGAACAAAACCGATTGACTTAGAGTGAGAAACAACATATGAGTAACAGCGATGAGCGCATCGACTCAATAAACATGCTCTATAAGCTGTAGACACGGCGAACTAGAAAATATGCTAATATGTGCCTAGCTGCACAAGCTGTAACCGCGAGGCCAGCCGGATTAAGGCACGACGTATAGCCCATGTCACTCAACGACATGGGTATTTTTGTGCCCATGTTTCAACCGTTTAGAAATATGCAAAATCCAATTAAAAATCAGCAGGAAGCCGTCACTGACGAGCTTATCACCAAGAAGGAAACAGCACGCCGGCTCAAGCTTTGCACTCGCAAAGTCGAGCTAATGGTCAACGCCGGAGAGATCCCGGTGATCCGCATCGGATCATCCGTTAGGTTTAACTGGCCAGCCGTATTAAACGCCCTCGAAACTACTATCGCCTAAAGAAAAACCCGCTCTTGTTTGAGGCAAGGCGGGGATTTCCGAAGTTGTCTTTACAGATGATGACGAGAGGAATCTAGCACGCTGCCTACACAAAAACAAGCGGGTAATCACAACACTGATTACCATGAACTTAGAACAACTCCCTGAAAACAAAGCACTCAAAGTCTCAGTCCTCACGGGCAAAACAGCAAAATCAAGGCTATGTAAATACGACTACAAAATACCAGATGACCCGCTGTTTGTGGCGATTCTCAAGAGACGGAGAGAGAACAGCTTTTTCACTGCTGTGTATTGCTTCATTGGTGGCACCTCCGACCCTCATATGTTGACGGAATTCGAATACACCAGCGAAGAAGACCGAGAGGCATGTTTGCCCATGGTCAGACTATTCGCTGAAATCGCCGCCGATCTTTTCGACTCAGCAATCTCCAACCCATCCATGAACAGATGAGTGCCCCATCATTACAAATCAATCTCGGTGGTCTTGGGGATGACCTGCGCGACAAACTCTTAAAAGCTCCGTCAAACGTCCACCAGCACTTAGATAAAGCTGGGGCCATCCAGTTCAATACAGACCTTTGCCCAGCGGCAAAGATCCTCAAAGAGAATGATTTCACACAAGATGAAACAGTTCTGATCCTCTACCAGCTGAACGGGCACCGCCCGCCCATTGGAAATGAAATTGAGCGAGCTACGGCGGCAGTATTCAACTCAGATTACAAAAAGGACAAAAAGAAACCCCTCCGAGATGCCGCGACGCCTGAAGAAGTCGATGAAGCAGTCAAAGAGATCAAGGCCGCTGGGTATGACTCTCAACTGATCGCCTCGCCCGAAGGTGTGGACATATCACCAAAGACCTACATTGAAAAAGTGTATCGCCAAGGTGAATGGGTATGCCTTGCAACTGAGGTAAATAAATTCCAAACACTGAAATATGATGAGTGGATGAAGAAGCCGGATAAGATATTTGAGCGGTATCAACTCCGAGTGCCCAACTCGATGAAGGCAAAAAAAGGCCACACTGTTGGTGCAAAGCCTCACCTTTCAATGAGGACGAAAGCCAACTCAGCCAATGTGTTAAGTAGTGTTATTTTTGAGTGCGATCTCATCGACAAAAAACTACAGCTTTTCATCATCAGTTACATTAGCCAATTCCTTCCATTGATTAGCGTCTGTGACTCAGGAAACAAATCATACCACGCTGAGTTTTCACTTCTTGGATTATCTGAGGGGGAGAAGCTGATCGTGCTTAACCGACTCATCACCCTAGGTGGAGATCCTTTAGTCATGGAAACTTGCGCCCTCATCAGAACGCCTAACGCCACTCGCAACGATCACAAGGCGAAAGGGCTTAAACAAGAATTGATCTGGCTCGACTCAATCCACTGTGAGACCGTAGTGGACAAGTCAAAGGCATCCTTGATAGGCATCAAGCTTGAGGGTCGTCTGGCACCAGTCAAGGCCTTTGACCTCCCCTTCACCACCGCCGGTAACTACCTCATCAAAGGGCTGCTAGATCGGCAGACGGTCTCTTGCCTGTATGCCCTACCGGGGAAAGGGAAGTCATTCCTTGCCTTGTCTATGTGCAAAGCTATTTCCAGTGGCTCAAAGTGGCACGGGCATCGAGTTCAACAAGGTGCCGTATTGTATGTTACTCTTGAAGGAAGAGCTGGCTTCAGAAAGAGAATTGAGGCTTTGCGGCTGGATGGCTCACTTACTAAGGATGACCCATTCTACTGCATCGAGAAACCTTTTCATGTTGTCAATGAAGATCACATTGGAGAACTGATTCGTGAGATCCGTGAGCTTGAGAAGCGCGAGGGCATCAAGTTTGAGTTCATCGTGATTGATACCCTGGCTCGATCAATGCCAGGAGTTGATGAGGACACCAAGGGGATGCAAGATGCAGCTGATGGAGCAACGGCCATCAGTGAGTCTCTCGGTTGCCACATCATGCTCGTTCATCATAGTGGGAAAAAAACATCTGCCGGTGCCCGTGGTGGTATCAGTCTCCTTGGTGCAGTGGACACAATGATGAAGTGTGAGGCCGTTGCCGGTGAGGAGCGAACCTTTGAACTGACCACGGACAAACAGAAGGACGGAGACGACACGGGGAAATACCAGTTCAAGCTTAATATTGTCGAGCTGGGAGATGATGAAGATGGTGACCCAGTGACCACATGCACGGTTGAGTTTATTGATCAGCCGTCATTCCGCGTTCATATTGATGCGACTAATAGGGCGATTCTCGATCTGCTACCCCAGCCGAGTATGGATGAATGGCATGGAGCTGTGGTGAGTGCCAAGTTGAAAGATACTAAGAGTGCCGCCAAGAGTCATGTTCAGAGAAACTTAGAGAGTCTTTATAAAACTGAGAGTGCTGGGGTAGGGCAAAAAAAGAAGGTGATCAGAGTCGAACTTTTCGACATTGAAACACTCGAAAACACCGAAAAAGAGGCCGACGATTATTTCTGAAAAACACCCAATTCTCCATGGGGCACGGGGGATGAAAAATAAGCCATTTGAACCATGGTGTGCACCATAGAGGAATGACCTCCATGACTCTCATGACTCACCATGGTTCATTCTGATAGAGTCATGATACAACTCTTTATGTAATAAAGGATCACCAGCCCCATGACTCAAAACCCTAAAAATAGTGAATCATGGGCGATCCTTGCTCATGACTCTCATGACTCTCTCCCCTGTAGGGAGAGTCAGTGAGTCATGGGATATAAATTTATTAAGAAGAAGAAAAACCAAACAAACTACTGGCTATATTCCCACCCCCTTCCACCACCAAAATCACCAACACAAAAGCCTGATGTATAGAGAAATAGATCGAGAAACGACCAAGGGGTATATCCTCTCAGCAATTGAACAGGGAGCAACTTTAGCCAGTGCCGCCCGAGGGGTAGGCATTGCACGCCTAACTCTCTACCGGTGGCTAGAGGCTGACGGTTGTTTTCACCTCGACTATTACATGGCTTGGGAAGCTGCCAAGAAGAAGAGAGAATACCTCTCATGGTACAAGCATCCATTCAGAGGGCTAAGACCACCCACGGGCAAAGGGACACGCTCTCGACCCCGATTCAGTCGATAGGAAGAACATGTAACAAAAACATCACGTCAATTTAACTAATAGGAAGTCTTGTTACACGTCCCCCGCCTGAGCGCGCGTACGAGTTTCAAGTTCGATACCCCCAAGCGGGCCGTTTAGTGGCTGTTTTCTTTTTCTGCTAATCTCCGTCGCTCCTCAGCTTCCGTCTCTTGGGTTTTGGGCCATTCCCCATACCTCTTATTCATCTCTTGAATTCTCTCACGCTTTTCAACTTCAGCTTCCTCATGAAAAATCCGTTCTATTTCTAATGAAGATTCTTTCAACAGTTCATCATCAAAGGATTTAACCTGTTTAGGGTTTGCTTCTTCTTTTTCAAAATATTCCACTAGGAAAGCGACTGCCATCACCCCCCCAAAGAACACGCACAAGATCACATTCACCGCTCTGTCCCTTGTTTTAAATGATATGCATACTATCTGCCTTAGCTTTAAGGCTAAGAACGCAAAAGCCATCTTGAAGAACAGACGCATCAGCGTTAAGAACCTTCCCATTGGAGAGAGTGCTCTCCAGCTAAAGAACACAGCAGCTAGAATATTAATTGCGATCCAGGCGACTTGATCCATACGAATCGGAAGCACTGGATTGAACAACACAGCCAAAATATAAAACCCCCAAATAAAAGGAGTCTGCTTTTGTTTCATAGCCAGCAGTCCAAACCCAATAGAACTTGCACAAAGCGTGATTTTTGTAAGGTCGTAAACCGCTGGATGCCAGTCTTTGACAGTTAAGATGACCGCTAGGGCTCCACCAATCAGAGCTAGAAGCCTCAGAAGAACCCCCTGAGGCATTGAGTGTCGATCTTCCATCCCTCCATGTAGCCCTTTATGGTCATATGAGGCAATAGCAAAATGATCCAGATAAAAACTTGTTAGAAAAATCTGTAAATACCTTTTGGACGAAAGGAAACGTCAACAGATCTCGCAACAACGATTGAGTGCACTAGCCGGGATCAGTCGGACTGGGCTGAGGCATATTGAGAGTTTAGGAACAAACCCCACGCTTTACTCGATCTTGAAACTAGCCAAAGCCCTAAATGTCCATTTGGTAAGGTTCATAAAGAACATTACAAAACTAAGATTTAGCAACAGACTCTCTCACATACTCAGACGTTCCGAGCCCTTGGCAGCTCTTCTTGGTGCAAAAAGAGACCCCACCCTTTGATTCAAAAGGTAGGGCCATAAAGAAAGCACTTTTTATATCCGGTGTTGACTGCCTTACAGTTAGAAACTCGGCTTGTGCTTCAAACTTTGTCTTGATTCCGCCCAAATTTCTATCAGGTTCAGACTATGGCCACAAGCGAAAATTTGATCTTATCTTTTGACATCGGGCACTCCTCAATTGGGTGGGCAGTTCTAGCTAAGACCAAGACCTCTCCTGACATTCGAGGATGCGGTTCTGTCATCTTTCCCAAGGATGATTGTCTTGCTTCAGCGAGGAGGGGATTTCGCCGGTCCAGACGTAATATCCGATCAACTCGTCAGCGGATCGCCAGAATGAAAATGCTTTTGCTGCATTTGGGGGTGCTCACTGAAAATGATTTGAGTTCAGTTGGCCATGCCGCCCCCCATGCTCTAGCAGCCAGAGCCTTGGCCGCTGACGGCCCCAGCTTGAACTGGCAAGAGCTTTGGCATGTTTTACGATGGTATGCTCACAACAGGGGCTACGATGGAAACTCACGTTGGTCGAAACAAGAGGTAGACTCCGATGATACTGACAAGGAGGAGGCGGCACTACAGTTAATGGCCGAACACGGCACGAAGTCCATGGCCGAGACGATTTGCACCATGCTTGAGCTTGATGAGGGGAAAAAGAAAATCTCCTCACACATTGCCTATAAAACCCACAATGCCGCCTTCCCCCGTGATATAGTTAGAGGAGAGGTTTTGGAAATTCTGAATCGGCACAAGGGGCAATTGAAAATGCTGGATGATAATTTTATCAATACGCTCATCGCTTCTGATGATACTAAAGGCAAGATGGCGTGGGCTACTATTGCTGTGCCCGGAATCGAGCTTCCCCGGCGATATTTTGGTGGGCTACTGTTTGGTCAGCTGATACCCAGATTTGACAACCGTATTATCAGCAAGTGCCCGATTTCTGGAGGGAAAGTCCCCAACAAGGCAACACTGGAGTTTTTGCGTTTCAGATGGGCTATGATCATTGCCAACATACGGGCAGATGGAAGGCCCTTGAGCGCAACGGAGAGGCAACTACTTAATGGTAAGATGGAGCAAAAGGGCCGACTCACAGGCAAGCAGCTACGTGAAGCTGTCGAATCGATTGCCGGCACGACACGAACCAACTGCAAGGTCTACTTTGAGCTACACCCGGACTCCGAAGAGGCTCTTGTCCTTGATCCTGCGTTAGCTCTTTTCCAAGGCGAAGGGGTAAGCTCCAAAAACCTCAAGCCCTACTGGGAATGCCTTTCTGATACGACCAAGTATAGGGCGATGGGACGGTGGAAAAAAAACCGACCCGTGACACTTGAGTGGATGCTGGCTGATTGTATAAAAGAAAAACATGATACCTCGCTTTTAGTTCAGGAGATCGACAAAGCCTTCACGGCTGATCAGAAAAAGAAGAAGGCGAGTTACCCCACCAGAGATCATCTTCTGCGAATGTCATTTGCCCCCAAATCACTCTCAGGAAGGGCCCCCTATTCCCGCAAGGTCATGACCGATACTGTCGATTTCATCTTGTCTACAGACAAGCATCCCACGGAAAAAGATGCCCCTCTTTACCGATCCAAGGAAATCATCAAAGCCCAACGAGACAGGCCGATTGATGACCTCACCAACAACCATCTGCTAAGGCAAAGGCTCACTATCTTACTACGGCTAGTTGATGACATCCTAAATGATTATGCTAGTGGAGACAGCAGACTTGTCTCCGATATTGTTGTCGAGGTGGCACGTGACCTCCAAGCATATTCGGGGATGACGGCCAAAGAGATGGCGGGCGAGCTAACCAAGCGACTTTCGCATTTCAAGTCAGCGGTGGTTTATCTTGAAGAACACGCCCCAGATTTGCCTGCGACAGGATCGCTAATAAGGAAATGCCGTATTGCTATGGATATGGATTGGAAGTGCCCGTTCACTGGAAAAAAATATGATGTCATGGAGCTGCCAAGGCTGGAGAGAGAACACATCATCCCATATGCCGATCGGCCTACCAATTCGCTGGATTCATTGGTTCTCACATTTGACTGGGTCAACAGGCTTAAAGGTAAAAGAACTGGTGTGGAGTTCATTAAGCAAGCTGCTGATGACGACCGTATCCTGAGTATATCACAATACACCCAGCTAGTGAATGGCCTCAAGGAGGCTAAGAGGACTACCTATCCAGATGATTTTAGGAGGCAATCAAGCCGCAAGAAACTCATGCTGATAGAGCATTATGAGGCTAAGGATGTAGGGTTCACCCAAGGTGCATTGACACAGACATCACATTTAAATCGTCTCTCTGCCAGACAACTGGAGAAGCGTTTCTCAGATCCCATGTCGGGTGATTGTAGTGTTCGTATTACCTCCATACCGGGTCAGGTGACGGCTGAGACTCGAAAGGGGTGGAATCTGCTACACACGCTGGATATTGCCTGCCCAGAATGTGCAGGTAAAAACAAAACGGAAATCAGAGGCATTACCCACTTGCACCACGCTCTGGATGCGGCCGTGCTCGGTATTACCCAGTATTATTTACCGGGCATCAGATCAGGGGAAAGTGAGAATGAAAAAGGTGCCATATGGCAAGCCATGCTCCGGAGGAGAAAGACATCAAGCCAGCAACGGCTGCTCCTAAAGACCGGCGTATATGCTAGTTGCTCAAGAATAGATAGAGAGGGCAAGTCAACCAAAGAGACAGATGTTCAGCTCAAGGACTTATCCCCAAACCTTAAAAACCAGCTGGCTGTGAGGCTGGCCGAGAAGCGGGTGATACAGCATATCCCGGCAGACCAGTCCAGTGCGGCCCTTGAACAGAACCAGTGGAGGGTATGGGGCGTCCACGGAGATCCCAATGATCCCCAAACAGAGGTGACTCTCAGACAGCAAAGCTCGGAAGTGAAAGACGGCAAAAGAATCATTAAACGCAAGGAAACGAAAGAAAAAGCAGGAAAGCTTGTGGGGCTAAAACCCGGCAAACTGTCCAAGAACAAGGCAGTCTTGGTTATTGCAGAGAACTATGGATTGGCACTAGATCCCGAGCCAACGATTATACCTTTCCATAACGTTCATGAACGAGTTAACAATCTGCGCAAATTAAACGACGGAACGATTCCACGTATTCTAAGGAATGGTAATTTGATTCATGTGGGCGATGGACGCTATCAAGGCCACTGGCAAATCCGGTCAGTAAAAAACAACAGCGGAGGTTTAGCCGTCTCTCTAGGATTCCCGCATATCAATAAGGTATACAAGCAGAACGTTCTTGTTAGTTCCCTTTTAAGTGCAGGCATCACAATGCTATCTCCTCCACTAATTGGCATAGCCATAGAATAATCTCATGTCCTACCACATTGTCAGCATAGACTCCCCTGAGTGCTCTATTTCTTGTAAAAAAGGGCAGCTGACATGTGCAACCAAAGACGAAACACGATCAATCCCCATGGAGGATGTCGCAGCTATTATCATCACTTCCTTTTCAGCCACAATTCATTCCAAACTACTACTTGAAGCAGCGAGGCATGGGGTAGCTCTAGTCGTTTGTGAGGCATTCAAGCCAGCGGCCCTACTTCTACCCGCGAATCGTTCTACAGATACACTGCTGACGCGTGCACAGGTCACTTTATCCACAAAACTGCGTGATCAACTCTGGCAAAAAACAATCAATGCCAAAACACTGAATCAACTCAGCTTGGCAAAGCAAATATCTCCAGAGCACCGGGCTATTCCATTACTGGAAATGACATCCCGAGGTAGAAAAGCACACAAAGAGTCTATATGTGCTAGAGCCTTCTGGGACATCTACGGAGATGCAGTGGCCCCGGAGCAAGTCTTCAAACGAGGTCGTCATGAAGGAGGTATCAACCAACTCATTAACTACGGATACGCCATTTTACTATCTACGATTTTACAAAACTGTTTTGCCCTTGGTATTGATCCAACCTTTGGGATCAATCACGTAGTGAGAGAACGATCCACCCCTCTGGCATACGACCTCATGGAACCATTCCGGCCCTGTGTGGATTGGAGAGTCGCGCAGTGGGTGAGGCAGCACTCAGACAACAACGAATGGAAAGTAACTACCGAGTTTAGAAGTTGGGTGACTGGATTCCCTACTGTCATGATAGATTACTTCGACCTCAAACTCGACATTCGCAGTTGTATAGAAGGCGTTATCAGATCTTTTAGAAAGTCCATCATCGAGGAAAAGGCGGGATTATACAAACCATGGACACATACAAATTCAAAATGGGCTGGTTAATGGTAGCATTCGATCTGCCTGCCTTATCGAAAGAAGAGAAGAAGGCGGCGTCAAAGTTCCGTAAATTCTTGCTGGATGATGGATACCAGATGATGCAATTCAGTGTTTATGTCCGACCCTGTGTCACGGCATCACGCCAACTCACTCACCTCCGCCGAGTCAAAGCCCATATGCCCCCTGAGGGAGCCGTGCGAGCCATTTACATTACGCGCGCCCAATGGCAGCGGTCATATATCATCCATGGTTGCCCAGCTAGAGAAGTTCCTCCAGAAGAACTTCCGGAACAAACCCTGCTATGGTAAGTCACTTATAATGAAAGCCTAGCATGACAACTATGTTGCCATGCTAGGAATTGGAATCAAGGCAAAGCTTGCTGTTCACAATCACCATAGTGATCGTTATGTTGCCATGCTAGGAATTGGAATCAAGGCAAAGCCGATGTCCCCAGCACCTTCACCAAAGTTCCATGTTGCCATGCTAGGAATTGGAATCAAGGCAAAGCTAGCTGTGTAGGCGTCTCCTTTTTTGCGATGTTGCCATGCTAGGAATTGGAATCAAGGCAAAGCTCGCGCCGTGCGCTCTCGTAGTAAAGGCGCATGTTGCCATGCTAGGAATTGGAATCAAGGCAAAGCCAGCTGATCGAAGAGGAGGAGGACGTGGCATGTTGCCATGCTAGGAATTGGAATCAAGGCAAAGCTAAAACCATTCATTGATGATGCGCCTGGTCATGTTGCCATGCTAGGAATTGGAATCAAGGCAAAGCTGCTGTGCACAATGTGTAGAGGGTAGGCCCATGTTGCCATGCTAGGAATTGGAATCAAGGCAAAGCAACTTTCACTGGCTCTGTTTCTCTGTGAGTATGTTGCCATGCTAGGAATTGGAATCAAGGCAAAGCACCACGAACGCAACTACGTATCTACCCAGAATGTTGCCATGCTAGGAATTGGAATCAAGGCAAAGCTTCCTGACTATGCAAGTGATGCTCGAAACGATGTTGCCATGCTAGGAATTGGAATCAAGGCAAAGCGCCTTGGCTGGTCTTGGCTTGGCGTGATGTAATGTTGCCATGCTAGGAATTGGAATCAAGGCAAAGCAGGAACTCAGCTTGAGAGTCATAGAGATCAATGTTGCCATGCTAGGAATTGGAATCAAGGCAAAGCAGGGGCGACCACTTCACGCTACTGACCACAATGTTGCCATGCTAGGAATTGGAATCAAGGCAAAGCACACTTAATGACATCGAGGATATTGTGTCTATGTTGCCATGCTAGGAATTGGAATCAAGGCAAAGCCACTCCATTTCTGATAGTTTGCATGTCCACATGTTGCCATGCTAGGAATTGGAATCAAGGCAAAGCTACAGGCAGACGACTCAGCAAAGATGGCAAATGTTGCCATGCTAGGAATTGGAATCAAGGCAAAGCAGCGAGATCGCAAATAGCTCAGTATTGAGCATGTTGCCATGCTAGGAATTGGAATCAAGGCAAAGCACGGGAAGACCGCGCCGACCGTCTGAAAGTATGTTGCCATGCTAGGAATTGGAATCAAGGCAAAGCACCCAGTCGCGCGTCATGTTGGCTACAATGAATGTTGCCATGCTAGGAATTGGAATCAAGGCAAAGCTACAATATCGCAGAGGGCGGCAACCCATCAATGTTGCCATGCTAGGAATTGGAATCAAGGCAAAGCTCGCTCACGTTCAATCAACCGGGAATGTAATGTTGCCATGCTAGGAATTGGAATCAAGGCAAAGCCTAGGTGCTGAAACAGATGAACAATTGCTTATGTTGCCATGCTAGGAATTGGAATCAAGGCAAAGCACAAACGACATCGACGGCAACCCGCTACAAATGTTGCCATGCTAGGAATTGGAATCAAGGCAAAGCAGGATGCGTCTCAAAATTTTGACTTTTATATTTTTTTCAATTCAAATACCAAGACCGGCGGCAAAGAAACCTCACCTCATCCAACTCGATTCAAAATCGGATTTTCTGATGAGGTTCTTTTAATACATTTGATGAAGCTGGCTCCTATTAATACATCAACTAGGTTCACCCGTATATGGGGGTGCCCCTCCCGATCTGGCACCAAAAACAATTTTCTGATGAGAATTAATTATCTCTCTACTACCATCACTTTCCCTTGTTACACAATTGTTACACTCAAATTGCACAAATTAGACCAAATCGGTGCAAATAGAAGCGAATCGCTCAATGTGGAACGATCACAAAAAAAACGCCTTAAACCCCTTTATGTATTAGGTTTACAGCGTTTTTAAAGAAATACTCCCGGCGAGAATCGAACTCACATCTAAGGTTTAGGAAACCCTTGTTCTATCCGTTGAACTACGGGAGCGCGGGGAAATCATTGGCTGATTGGGCAGGCAAGGTCAAGTCA
>Ga0315320_10003560_pt1 | contig 12764 bp, 9 predicted proteins | sample M140m21515metaG_FD_203458 | JGI IMG/M metagenome (GOLD analysis project Ga0315320, IMG submission 203458) | Ammonia-oxidizing marine archaeal communities from Monterey Bay, California, United States - M1 40m 21515 | ecosystem: Environmental > Aquatic > Marine > Coastal | place: USA: California...
TTCAACATCTCTAGGGCCAATAGCAAGCCTTACTGGTACTCCTTTTAACTCGTATTCATTAAATTTCCAACCAGGCTTATAAGTGTCTCTGTTGTCGAATTTAACCCGAACACCTTTTGTGCGAAGTTCTGTCATCACTTCTTTAGCCAGCTCACTTACCAGTTCAAATTGTTCATCGTTCCTGTAAATAGGGACAATAACTACTTGGTCTGGAGCAAGTTTTGGAGGTAATACGAGTCCTTTGTCATCACTGTGGGTCATGATGAGCGCTCCCATTAAGCGAGTAGATACACCCCAAGAAGTTGCCCAAACATAATCTTGTTTACCGTCTTTAGCAGTAAATTTCACATCAAATGCTTTTGCGAAATTCTGACCTAAAAAATGTGAAGTTCCAGCTTGTAGTGCTTTTCCATCTTGCATTAAAGCTTCTATACAATACGTTTCTTCAGCTCCAGCAAATCGTTCGCTTTCCGTCTTTAAACCTTTAATAACAGGAACTGCCATATAATCTTCTACAAATTCTGCATAGATATTAACCATTTGTTCTGTTTCTTCAATTGCTTCTTGTTTAGTCGCATGAGCGGTATGCCCTTCTTGCCATAAAAATTCAGCTGTACGCAAAAACAATCTAGTTCTCATTTCCCAACGAACAACATTTGCCCATTGGTTTATCAATAAAGGTAAATCTCTATACGATTGAATCCATTTTCTATAGGTATCCCAAATAATAGTTTCCGATGTAGGGCGAACAATTAATTCTTCCTCTAATTTAGCATCTGGATCAACTTCAACGCCTCCTTTTCCATCTTCTCTTAGCCTATAATGAGTAACGATAGCACATTCTTTTGCAAAACCATCTACATGACTTGCTTCTTTACTAAAATAAGATTTTGGTATAAAAAGAGGGAAATAAGCGTTTTGATGTCCAGTTTCCTTGAACATTCTATCCAATTCAGCTTGCATCTTCTCCCATATAGAAAAACCATAAGGTTTAATAACCATACAGCCTCTAACACCAGAGTTTTCTGCTAGATCAGCATTAATAACCAATTCGTTATACCATTTAGAGTAATCTTCGCTTCTTTTTGTTAGATTTTTAGCCATAGCAGTGTGTTTGGCACAAATATTGTATTTATTGTTAAAAATGTTTTTGTTCTCGACAAAACTAACTAAATTTATAATGTCCAACAATTAAATTGCTATTGTTATGAAAACCTTTATTCTTTCTTTTAAAAACCTAAATTTATTTCTATTAATTGGATTTGTATTCTTATTATTTACCGCTTGTGGAACCCATAAAAATGATTATGATGAAGTAGATGGAATATATTCTTCCACTCAAAATAATAAAGTAGCTGAAGAAATTACTGGCCAAGAAGATAAAAACAATTACTACAAACAATACTTTAAAACAAAACAATCAGCTTATAAAGACGTTCCTGAAGATAATGCTATTTTAACAGATGTAGAAGCTTACTATACTTCAGAAACTCTTGACGAGGAGGGTTATGTTATTACTGAAGAGCAAGAATATGGCTCAGAATATAATGAAGGAAATGGAGCTTGGGGTTCTAATTCTACTCAAGTTTCCATAAATGTATATGGAGGTATGGCTTATGCACCTTTTTATGTTGGATGGGGAAACCCTTATTATGGATATGGCTGGGGAAATCCTTATTATGGATATGGTTGGGGAAATCCTTATTATGGATATGGCTGGGGAAATCCTTATTATGGATATGGCTGGGGAAACCCTTATTATGGACATAGTGGTTATCATAGCGGCTACGGTTATGCATACAATAGAGGAAGAAGAAATACAGACTATTTAGCAGGAAGATCATATTCCAGAGGAAGCAATAGCGCTACTAGTTATAATAGAAGAGCCAATAACAGGGGGTATTCAAGTAGTTTCGGTGTCACTAACTCAAGAAGAGGAAGTTCTTATTCTACATCAGAATCTACCAGAAGATCTGGAACTAATAACCGTGGTGTAAGTTCGTCAACAAAGTCAAGTTATCAGGCAAACTCTTCTTCAAGAGGCAATACAACCCGAAGCTCAAGTAAGAAAAGTAAACCAAGTACGAATACCAGATCAAATACAAAAACGAGGCCTACTAACACTTCTAGATCAACTAACACTTCTAGATCAACTAATACTTCTAGGTCGAACAACACATACCGATCAACTAACACTTCTAGATCAAGTAATTCAAGTGGTGGTGGTTCGCGAGGTGGAGGTGGAAGACGCGGCGGAATATAATATTATTTTTTTAAATATTTTTATATGAAAAAGTTTTACTTTTTAATAGTCACGATATTTTCTTTTGCTAGTATTCAATCACAGAACTTAACAGATGCACTTCGTTATTCGACTGAAAATTTAAACGGAACAGCGCGTTTTAATGCTTTAAGTGCTGCATTTGGAGCATTGGGTGGAGATATTTCATCCATTGCTATTAATCCTGCAGGAAGTACAGTTTTTTTAAATAGTGCGGGTTCTGCATCACTTTCTGTAGTTGATAAAAAAAATAAATCAAATTATTTTGATACCAATACCGAAGCATCCTATGTCAATTTAAGGTTTAATCAGGCAGGTTTCGTATTTCCTTTTATGAATCCTAATTTAGCTTCAGTTTTTAATAAATTTTCATTAGGATTTAATTATGTAGCCTCCAATAACTTCGATGATAATGTTTTTATAGCTGGAACCGGAAATACTTCTATTGGAGCTTACTTTGTTGGAAAAGCAAATGGAGTACCCTTAAATTTATTACAATTACAAGAAAATGAAACTATTTCGAGCCTCTATTCATATCTTGGAGTTAATGAGGGTGTATCCACTCAAAATGCTTTTTTAGGGTACCAAAGTTTTATTATTGAACCTGTTGATCCCGAAAATTCAGAAAACACAGCATATTATTCAACTATAGCACCCGGAAGTTTTAATCAAAAATATTACTATAATTCAAGAGGTTATAACGGTAAATATTCATTTAATTTTGCTGCAGAAATTAATCACATGATTTCTATAGGAATAAATTTAAATAGTAATAGTTTAAATTATAGAAAAAGTACCTTCTTAACCGAAACCAACAATAACGCTGGAAGTTCAGTGAATTATGTTGGTTTTCAGAATGACCTGTATGCATATGGAGGGGGATTTTCAGCTCAGTTTGGAGCCATTGCGAAGGTCACAAATCATTTAAGATTAGGATTTACCTACGACAGTCCTATTTGGTATAATATTTACGAAGAAACTTCACAGTATATAGAAACATCAAGAGAATTTGAAGGAGAAATTTATAATGAATATATCAACCCTAAAATTATTAATGTTTTTAATAAATACAGATTAACAACGCCCTGGAAAATAGCTGCAAGTGGGGCTTATATTTTTGGAAAAAGTGGATTAATTAGTTTTGATTATTCCTATAAAGATTACACTTCCATATATTTTAGTGCTTCGAATAGTTCTTATTTCTCATCTCAAAACGCCATCATTAATAATGAGTTAACAGGTGCCTCGGCTATTAAAATTGGTGGAGAATATAGATTAAATAACCTTCGTCTTAGAGGTGGTTATCAATATGAAGAAAGTCCATATAAAAAGAATACTAATCAGGGAGATCTTACTGGTTTTTCCGGAGGATTTGGACTTTATTTAGGTACTTATTCTATTGATTTTTCATATTCAAGAATTCAACAAAAAGGAGCCTTGCAATTATATGATATTGGTTTAACGGATACCGCTTCATTAGATCATATTAGAAATAACTATACGGTTACAGTTATTTATGAAATTAATTAATTTTTTTAAAATTAAATAAACAAAAAAACCATCCTAACTAGGATGGTTTTTTTTATTAATTCTGATCATCCTATCTTATTAAATAGGATTTAAAAGCTAATTTCGAATTTATTTTCTGGCTATTTTCTTAGTTATTGATCCTGCAGTTGTATTAATATCTAATAAATAAATACCAGTAGTTAAACTAGAAATATTAATTTGATTATTTGTGGTTTGATTTATAACAACATTACCTAAAACATCGTATAAATTTGTTGAAATTATTTCCACTCCAGAAGGAGTATTAATAGTTATAATTTCAGACGATGGGTTTGGATATATAGATAGCTGAGATAAAATATTATCATTTACAGATAATGCTTCACAAGTAGCTCCAAAATAGAAGTTGCCAATTAACTCACCACTATCTTGTTCACCTTGTATTTCAATTCTTGAAATTGGTTCGTCTGCAATCATACCAAAAAATACTTGAATATTTATTGGAACATTTACTTGAATAGTTTCAATTAAATCTCCACTCTCTCCATAAACTCTTATGTCTGTCAAAGGAGCATTATTTTCCCAAATATCCATGGCAACTGCATAAATATTGGGAGTAAATTCAACAATTGTATAATCAGCAAAAGTTATTGCACCGGCTAAAGGATCTGTGTTTCCAATTGCACCTGCTGGAATACTTACTGTATTTCCACCATTTGAAGATAAAAGCTGAAACCCACTTTGAAGTTCTCCTGCAGCATAACAACCATCACCTTCACTACTCATTACAGGTCCACAATCTAAAATACCTGCTGGTCCTCCAAGAAAATCCTCGAATGTTACTGTTGGTTCTGAACAATTTTCTTCTAAACCAATATCAAAAAGTACTTTAGCTACATAGGTAGCGATAATTCCCTGAGCACCGTTACTAATAACTGTTGCAGTTTCACCATTAAATTCATTTATTTGGTTTTGATTGGACAATTCAGAAAATGATTCTGGTTGTTGAGCAAATAAAACTCCTCCCATTAGAAAAAATAAAAAAGTAATGTTTTTCATAGTTTTAATTTAAATTAATTTATAATGACCAATATATAAAAATTAATTAACAGTCCATTCAATACTGTCTCCTATATTTATTCCCCAAGAATCAGAAAGACCACCATTAATTTCAAGTACATACAAAATTGGCAAACTCGAGGGCAACGATTTGTTATCAAAAGGTTTTGCGTTTTTTTGGATGCGAACTATTTCTTTTTTCTTGTTTATATATATGATGTCTAAAGGAAACTCGGTGTTTTTCATATAGAAGGAACGCGGCTGTTCTTTCTTAAAAATAAATAACATGGCTTGATGACTTTCCATCATATGTCGATACATTAAACCAGTTTGTGTTTCATACTCCGTTTCAGCAAACTCAATATCTAAGGTTTTAAATACCGAATCTGTTGTTGGTTTTTTTAAAAACAATTCACCTTCCTTAGTAAAGTTAATCTCTTTAGTAATTGAAATAGATTGCTTTTTATTTTCATCACAAGAATAAAAAAAAATCGTACAAACAGTAATTATGAAATATAATTTATTCACTTGGAACGGGTCTTTTAGGTGATGAAATCATCAAATAGGCACCAACTAGTATAAAAGGAATGCTGAGCCATTGTCCTGTGTTTAAAACCCATTCTGCTCTTTCGTCTACCTGGGCTACTTTTACAAACTCTACAAAGAAACGAACCGTCCAAAGAAGTACTAAAAACATTCCTAGTAAATAACCCATTTGTTTACTTTTATTGGTTTTCCAATACAAATAATAAAGTATAGCGAATACAAAAACATAGCAAAACGATTCGTACAACTGAGCAGGATGCCTAGGAAAATCTTCTCCCAATTGTTTAAACACAACTCCATAATCACTATGGGTAGCTTTTCCTATTATTTCAGAATTAATAAAATTTCCTATTCTAACAAATATGGCTCCACATGCAACTGCAATTACTATTCTATCGAGTATCCATAGTATCGGTTTTTTAAGTGTTTTTTTACTGTAAAAATACATTGCAACTATAATTCCTATTGCAGCACCATGACTTGCTAAGCCTCTAAATCCTGTAAATTCAAATCCGTTTTTAAAGCTAAAAGGAAGAAATACGGAGAAAAAATCATCTTTTAATAATTCTGGCTGATAAAAAAATACATGCCCTAATCTAGCTCCTATTAGCGTTGCTAATACAACATAAATAAAAAGACTGTCCATTTTATCATCTGATAGCCCTTCCTTCTTAAATATATTTTTCGTTAAAAACCATCCTATGGTAAAGGCAATTACAAACATTAGGCTGTAATACCTAATCATAAAAAAACCTAAATCAATTCCTGGAGATGGGTCCCAAATAAAACTTAATACTTGCATAAAATATTTTTAAAAAATTAGAATTGTAAATATAAGTAAAGCTATATTTAATTTAATTACTTTTTGTCTTTTTCAGGGACAGGATCATAACCCGATCCACCCCAAGGATGGCAACTACCAATACGTTTAATAGCGAGCAAGGTACCTTTTAAAAAACCATGTGTTTTAAGTGCGTCAATAGCGTAATGCGAACAAGTTGGATCGTACCTGCATGAAGACGGTAATAAAGGAGAAATTAAAATTTGATATCCCTTAATCAGCAAAACAAAAGGATATATTAGTGTATTTCTCATTCTAGATTTAAATTCAAATTATGTGTCGAAGAATTCGTTCAAAGATTTAAAGAAAAAGTAGTACCCTCTTTTCCATCTTTTAAGTGAATTCCAGCTTCTTTTAATTGATCACGAATTAAATCACTAGTGTGAAAATCTTTGTTATCTCGTGCTTGGTTTCTAAGTCCTATCAATATATTAACAGCATCTGATAATTGATGATCATCTCTCGAATTAATGGTGTTATTTTCTTCTAAAGCTAATACATCAAAAATAAAATCATGCATTGTTTTATTTATAATATCAATATTGTTTTGGTCTAATTGCGTGGTTCCTTCTTTAGCTGTATTGATGATTTTTACGGCTTCAAATAATTGAGCTATTAAAATTGGACTATTAAAATCGTCGTTCATTGCGTCATAGCAGGATTGTCTCCAAATAGATGCATCAAATTCATTGTTTTTTGAAGGTGTAATTCCTGAAAGCATTTTATAAGCTTCCATCAATCTATTAAAACCTTTTTCAGAAGCTAATAATGCATCATCAGAAAAATCAAGAATGCTTCTGTAATTTGCTTGGTACATAAAAAACTTAGCAACAGAAGGTGAAAAAGCTTTGCTTAAAATGGTATTGTTACCAGAAAACAGTTCGTGAGGTAAAATATGATTCCCTGTAGATTTCGCCATTTTTTTTCCGTTAAGAGTAAGCATATTGGCATGCATCCAATAATTTACTGGATTGGTTTTTAAGGCAGCTTCAGATTGTGCAATTTCACATTCATGGTGTGGAAATTTTAAATCCATTCCCCCACCGTGAATATCAAAATGTTTGCCTAGGTATTTAGTGCTCATTGCGGTACATTCTAAATGCCAACCGGGAAATCCATCACTCCAAGGTGATGGCCAACGCATAATATGCACAGGCTCTGCTTTTTTCCAAAGCGCAAAATCTTGTGGATTTTTTTTATCGGTTTGAGCAGCTAGATCACGGGTATTAGCAACCATGTCTTCTAAATTTCTTCCGCTTAGTTTTCCGTAAGTATGAGTTTTATTAAATTTATGTACATCAAAATAAACAGAACCATTTATAACATAAGCAAATCCTTCAGAAATAATTTTTTCAATAATTGCTATCTGTTCAATAATATGTCCAGTAGCAGTGGGTTCAATACTTGGAGGAAGCGCATTAAATTTTTCCATTGTTTGGTGGAAATCGACTGTGTATCGTTGCACAATTTCCATGGGCTCCAACATTTCAATCCTTGCTTTTTTAGCGATGCGGTCTTCGCCACTATCCGCATCATTTTCTAAATGTCCCGCATCTGTAATATTTCGAACATACCTAACTTTGTAGCCCAAGTGCTTTAAGTACCTAAATACCAAATCGAACGATAAAAAAGTACGGCAATTTCCTAAATGCACATTGTTGTAAACCGTAGGTCCACACACATACATCCCAACTGATTCCTTATGAATTGGAGTGAATTTTTCTTTTGTTTTTGTAATTGAATTATACAGGTATAATTCTTGTTGTTCGAAAAGTTTCATGTATCTAAATGCTTCTTTTTAATTTAACGTTTAGCAAGTTATAAAACTTTAACTTGGAATTGCAACATTAAAATGTTGTATTTAATTTTATATAATCTAAAAACTCTCTTCTTGTTTCAATTTTTTTAAATTTACCTCCAAATTCACTGGTTACGGTACTGCAATCAATATCACGAATTCCACGAGAATTAACACATAAATGCTTTGCATCAATGACACAGGCCACGTCCTCTGTATTTAAAACTTCTTGTAATTCCTTAACAATTTGCATCGTAAGTCTTTCTTGTACCTGAGGTCTTTTTGCAAAATAGTCTACAATTCTATTCATTTTTGAAAGCCCAATTACAGTCCCGTTAGAGATATAAGCGATATGTGCTTTTCCAACAATAGGAAGTAAATGATGTTCACAAGTAGAATAAAGTGTAATGTTTTTTTCAACCAACATTTCACCGTATTTATATTTATTTTCAAAAGTGGAAGCAACTGGTTTGTTTTTTGGATTTAAACCCCCAAATATTTCACTGACAAACATTTTTGCAACTCTTTTTGGAGTTCCTTTTAAGCTATCATCAGTTAAGTCCATCCCTAATGTCAATAGAATTTTTTTAACATCTTTTTCTATTGCTTCTATTTTATCTCCATCATTAATTTTAAAAGCATCTTTTCTTAAAGGAGTATCGCTAGAAGTTCCAATATGTTCTTCGCCTAATTCATCCATTACTTTACTGTGATTTTTTAAATTCATAGGTATTCTTTGTAATACAATTTGCAAAGATACAAATTCAATAATAGCTGAAAAATTTGTGTCACACTATTTTTATGAATAGGTTTTTTAGTATTGACTTTTTGTATGTATTGGTAACAAAGGAGTTGTAGGTGAAAATAAACACTTATCTATCTGTTAAATGATTGAAAAAAAGCATATTATAGGAAGGATCAAATTAATTTTATCTTTTTTATTTTTTAATATTTAATTGTTTAAAAAACAATTAAATATTAAAAAATTCATAAATTGTGAATTCATAAATTTTTCTTAAATTTAAAAAAAATAATAATGAAAAAAAACCTACTTGTTCTATTAATTTTTTTTCCTTTTTTCTTGTTTAGCCAAGAAAGTGTAAGTGATAATAATTACGAAAACTTCATTAAAATAGAACCAACGGAGGTTTATTCAAGTGCAATTTTAATTTTTGACTTCGAAAAAGCACAAGAAATCACTTATACTCTAACGTACAATAACACTATAATTTCTACTGCTGTAATTAATAAAGAAAAAGGTAATGTTATAAAAAAAGTTGACTTTTCATTATTAAAAAAAGGAATCTATGTAGTTGATTATTATATAGATGAAAAAAAAGTAAAGCAATTAACTTTTAGTAAATTGTAAAAACCCAAACTACATGAACTTCAATAAAATATTTTTCATAGTTACCTTGTTTTTTACCTTGCATTCTTTCAGCCTAAAGGCTCAAGTATGCGATGAATTAATACCCATATGTACCAGTCAAGATGGTTTAGATAACAATGCAATTGATGAATCTCCTATTGATATTACGTCAACATGTATAGACCTTCAAGGTACTAGAACCGCATGGTATTATATTTTAATTGAAGAACCTACCAATTTTACGTTTCAAATTGAACCTGCAACCGATATCGATTACGATTTTGCAGTTTGGCTTAATGCTGATTGCGAAAATTTAGGGATTGCTGACAGGGCATCTTATGATGCTCCTACTGGTGATCAGTACGATACTGGATTAGATTTACCCTCTACTGATACATGTGAAGGTATTACTGGAGATGGCGATGTAATGTTTATGGCTTTAGTTCCGGGTGATGAAATTATTTTAGTTGTCGATCGATTTTCCGAAATTGAAGATATTTTTGATTTATCATTTGGTGACCCCGATGCTTTTAACTGTTCAATAGTTTTAACCGAAGCTTGCGATGGTGATACTGTAACTTTAGATGCTACTGATCCTGATGCCCTAGGATATACATGGGCCTTCGAGAACCCGATTGGATCTGGTAATTTTGATCCATTTGTTCCTGCGGAAACTACTGCCTTTTTAAATGTAACTACTACTGGAAACTATAGAGTAATTGTTGATTTACCGGCTGGTGTTACAGACAGCAACTTTTTTGATGTTGTATTTTATCCGCAACCTATAACCGAAAATCCACCTATTGATCTTTTTGTATGTGATGATGGTACCAATACTGGAACTTTTGACCTTACAGAAAATACTAATGTAGTCTTAGGAACTCAAAACCCTTTAAATTTTGAAGTTAAATATTATGAGACCTTTACCGATAGTGATGATGATTTTAATGAAATACCGAATCCGACTACTTATACAATAGTGCCGCCATCACCGCAGATCATATTTGTTAGGATACAGGATTTAGGGTCGGGAAATTGTTACGATTTAAGTGATTTTATTATTGAGTTTTCTGAGGTATCGATTGGTACAATGACCAATATTGGTTTTTGTGATGATGGAAGTGGACAAGTTGATCTAGATTTATCTTTATTAAAAAATGCGGAAGCCCTAGGTGATTTAGACCCTTTGTTATATTCGGTAAGTTATCACAGTACTCAAGGTAATGCAGACATTGGTGCACCTGTTTTACCAAATCCATATACCGTAACTGGACCCGATGAAGAAATTTTTGTAAGGGTTGAAAACAATGATACCTCTAGCTGTTTTGCAACCGGAAGTTTTATAGTAGTCATAACAGATCCTCAAATTGCTAGTCCACCAGAGGATTTATTTCAATGTGACGATGGAACCAATACGGGGATTTTTGATTTTGCGGATAATACTGATTTGGTATTAGGAACTCAAGACCCTGCAGATGTTGATATAACATACCACAACACAGCATTAGATGCTGAAACCGGCGCAGCACCAATTCCAACTCCTAATGCGTATCCCATAACAGGTGAAATAGAAGAAATTTTTGTTCGCATAGCTAGTGAAAGTATTGTTGAAGATATAATTTTCTTAGAAGATTTTGGTACGGGTACAGGTAGAGTAACTCATCCATATACAAATTTAGATTTTAATGCAACAACTACATTAGTTGCAAATCAATACGCTGTAACAAATATTTCAACAGGCCTTAATGCTGGATGGCACATTGGTATGGAAGATTATACCATAGGTGACACAAACGGTAGAATGATTTTTTTCGATAATCCATTACCACCTGCCAATCCTGAAATATACAGAAGATCAATCCCTGTAACATCAAATACAGATTTTGTTTTTGATTTTGCAATGACTTCTTTATATGATATAGATTCTAATGTTTGCGGGGGTACTGGTGCACCTTCAAATCTTACGTATCGAATTGAGGATGCAGCTGGAACTGTTCTTGCAACAAATACAACCGGTGATGTACTAAACCAGTCAAATCCAAGCTGGAATAACTTTTCTATTAATTTTAATAGTGGCGTAAATACAGAGGTCCAAATTGTTTTTATCAATAATATTACTGAAGCATGTGGAGGCGATTTTGCATTAGACGATATTAAAATTTTTAAATTTGAAAATTGTTTTGATACTGCTTCATTTTTTATTGAATTTCCACAAGTAGCTATCGGAGCTATGACTGATGCGCCAATTTGTGATGCTGATGCTGATGGATCAGTAACTATAAATTTATCTTTATTAAAAGATTTGGAAGCGTTAAATGGTTTAGATCCTTTATTATATGCGGTAAGTTATTATGGTTCTCAAGTAGATGCAGACAATGGTGGGCCTGTTTTACCAAATCCATATACCATTACAAATCCAACTGAAGAATTTTTTGTAAGGTTAGAAAATAATGCAAACCCTACTTGTTTTGTAACTGATAGTTTTGAGGTTTTTATAACATCATTACTTATTGCAAATTCTCCAACTCCAATTATTTTATGTGATGAATTTCCCAACGATGGTTTTGCTGAATTTGATTTAACAACAAGAGATCTTGAGATTATCGGCGGTGTTGATCCAGATGCTGTACTTACTTATCATTTAACATTCGCTGAGGCTGAATCTGGAGCTAATCCAATTCTAACTCCGGGAACCTTTATTAATACAATTGCTAGTTTTCAAAGGATTTACCCTAGGCTTGAAAATGTGCTAAATCCTGATTGTTATACCACTACTGAATTAGTTCTTCAAGTAGATCAGGCCCCAGCGATTACAGATCCAATCACAGATTACTTTTTATGTGATGATGCCAGTGGTGATGGGGTAGAGGTATTTGATTTGTCATTCAAAAATTTAGAGATTTTAAATACCCAGTTGGGTATTAATTTAGGATATTATACGAGCCAAGCAGATGCTGAGGCGCAGCCACCTACCAATATAATAATTAATCCAAATTCATATCCAAGTTCAGGTGAAGAAATATGGGTACGTGCAGATAATTCAGCAGGTTGTGTTACAGTTCTTAGTTTTAATTTAGTAGTTGGAGAAATACCTTCCGATTTTACGGTAGTACCAATTTTTGAGCAGTGTGACGATTTAATATTGGACGGTGTCACCGAATTTGATTTAAATTCACAAAATCCATTAATTACAAGTGGTAGTTCCTTTTTAAATGTATCTTATTATGTCAGTCAGACGGATGCAGATACTGCTACCAATCCTTTAGTAAGTCCATATACCAATATAACAGATCCAGAAACTATTTTTGTTCGTGTGGAAGATGCTACAACAGGTTGTCACGATACTTTTCTTATGGATTTG
>Ga0315320_10003561_pt1 | contig 12763 bp, 8 predicted proteins | sample M140m21515metaG_FD_203458 | JGI IMG/M metagenome (GOLD analysis project Ga0315320, IMG submission 203458) | Ammonia-oxidizing marine archaeal communities from Monterey Bay, California, United States - M1 40m 21515 | ecosystem: Environmental > Aquatic > Marine > Coastal | place: USA: California...
AGGATGACATGGCCGTAATGTTTAACGCGCCGTATGGACATTTTTTTGTTGGGGAAAGTGGAACAGAACTGTTGTTTCGAATGATCCGCACTGCGGTGGTGGAAAGTGCAGAGGGAGGAAATGTTGTTGGGAGTTCTTTGGAACACCCTGCGACTCGATCCGCCGCCATTCGCTGGGCAGGTATCACAGGCAAACAATACGTTTCTGTTCCGCATAACGTAGAAACGGGGTCTGTTTTAGCGGAAGATTACGCGCCACTGATTTCATCAGATACGCGTGTGGCGACGATTTTGCACACATCTCCGGTGACGGGTATGGCTGTGGATGTGGCCGCAGTGGCGGCTGTTATTCGAGCGCGCGCGCCTAAGTGTTTGATCATTGTTGATGGCATTCAACACGCAGCCCATGGGCAGCTTGATCTGGCAGCTTACGGTGTCGATGGATATGCCGTATCGCCTTACAAGGTATTTTCACGCCATGGCTATGGTGTGGCGTGGGTATCAGGAAGGCTGGCATCGATGGATCATGATATGTTAATCAATGGACCCGCGGAAAGCTGGGAGCTCGGCACGCGGGATACGGGAGCTTATGCTACGTTTTCGGATGTAGTCGATTACTTTGATTGGTTGGGATCGCAAGTGTGTAACTCGAAAGATCGCCGCGAACGCATCGTGGCGGCTGGAACTGCGATCCACAAACATGAGAAAGATCTGACGGATGCGATGCTGCATGGCGTTGGCAATCTTAAAGGTGTTGCAGACCTAGATGGTGTCTCCGTTATCGGTGGCGTTGACAATCCCTTGCGCGAGGGACTTGTGTCACTGACCGTTAAAGGCAAAACCGGGCAAGAAGTTGTGGCTGCGTTGAATGATCAGGGGATACGGACCCATGTGCGCAAGGCGGATCACTATTCTGGCAATATCCTGGATCCACTTGGACTACAGACTTGTGTCCGAGTGTCTATGTGTCACTACAACACCGAGGCTGAAGTGGCCTTGTTCCTTGGTGTGATGCAGGGGATTGCCGCTGAAGGGTAGTTTGAGCGCTGGAGCAACAAAGAAACGTTTTGCGTTGTTCTTTGGAGACGAACAGTCAAATCCAGTGTGTTTTGGTGACGAGGTCTCCTGTCTGAACTAAGAAAGGTCCAAACTAGGAGACCTGATATGACACCTGTTCAAGTACAAGGTATTCATCACATCACACTCAATGGCGCGGATCGTCAAACATCTGTAGATTTCTGGGAAGGGGTGCTTGGCATGCCTTTGATTTTTGAACAGCCAAATTTGGATGAGCCTTCGATCAATCATCTTTACTTTGACACGGGTGACGGTCGGACGTTGACCGTATTCACGGAGGAGAGCCGCAAGCTGTCGGGTCAGAAGCTGACGCAGCAGCCAGGTTCCTTGCATCATTTGGCGTTTTGGGTTGCGCAGGCAACTATACGTTTGGCGGAAGAGCGGCTTAAGGGGCATAATTTTGGGTCTAGCGGCATCAAGGATCGTGGTTTTATGGATAGTTTGTATTTTCGGGACCCGCTTGGCCTCTTGGTGGAGCTGGCAAGCTACAAGTTTAATCCACCCCAAGGTAAAACCCACAGTGATGTGTTGAGCCTCGCTCACAAACTGCGGCTGGAGCGTGGCAGACCGGCCATGGAAACGGCTGATGTAGCAGATGCTATTGTGGAGTTGTCAAAACGCGTTTGATCGCATCTTTCCAGCCTGCATATTTGTCATTACGTGTGGAAGTGTCCATTTGTGGTTTGAAGCGAGTTGCCCCTGACCAAAGTTCAGCGAATTCCATCTGTGATGGATAAAGCCCGGCCTTCATCCCAGCTAGCCATGCTGCGCCAAGGGCAGTAGTTTCAAGTACACTTGGGCGGTCCACAGAGGCACCAAGAATGTTGGCGAGGAATTGCATAGTCCAATCGCTTGCTGCCATCCCACCATCTACACGCAGTACGCTTGCATTGCCTTTTGGAGCTCCATCTGCCTGCATTGCCTCTATTAAATCACGTGTTTGATAGCCAACAGATTCAAGTGCTGCTTTTGCGAATTCATTTGGACCTGAATTCCGGGTTAAACCAAAAATTGCGCCGCGACATTCAGAGTCCCAATATGGTGCACCAAGGCCTGTGAAAGCTGGCACCATATAGAGGGTTTGTTCTGGATCAGCTAATTCCGCCATCGCTTGACTGGCCGGGGCGTCAGCCAAGATTTGCAAGCCATCGCGCAGCCATTGTACCACAGCGCCAGCCACAAAAATGGATCCTTCGAGCGCATAGGTAGGCTTACCATTTAATTGATATGCAATCGTGCCAAGCAAACGATTCTTAGAAGTAACAAGCTTTTCGCCTGTGTTCAGTAGTGCGAAGCAGCCCGTGCCATAAGTTGATTTCATCATTCCAGGCTTGAAGCAGGCTTGGCCTATGGTTGCTGCCTGTTGATCACCCGCTACGCCAAGAATAGGAATGTTGCCGCCAAAGAGTGTTGTGCTGCCAAAATCATCAGCGCAATCGCGAACTTCTGGCAGCATGTGCATAGGAATGTCTAAGCGGTCACAAATAGTTTTATCCCAAATGCCTTCGCGGATGTTGTAAAGCATCGTGCGAGATGCGTTTGTCGCATCGGTTGCGTGAATTCGGCCGTTTGTGAGATGCCAGATAAGGAAACTATCCACTGTGCCAAACAAAAGATCTGCCGGACTGCCGGCAGTTTTCAGAATGTGTCTAAGCTTGGTTCCTGAAAAATATGGATCGGCAAGGAGACCAGTGCGATGTGTGATTATCGACTCGAAGCCTTCCGCTTTTAACTCCGCACAAAATGGTGACGTGCGGCGGTCCTGCCAAACAATTGCGTTGCAAACGGCTTTACCGTTAGTTTTGTCCCATACAAGTGTAGTTTCACGTTGGTTGGTAATGCCGATGGCTGCGATATCGGTGGAAGTAATTCCGTGGTTTGCAATCACATCTCTGCAGGTTGTTAGCGTTGTGTTCAATAAGTCTGCGGGGACGTGTTCGACCCAGCCAGATTTTGGGAAATGCTGCTGAAATTCCATTTGCTTCGTCGCTACGGGCTGCATTTCAGCGTCAAACAAAATTGCACGGGTGGAGGTTGTTCCTTGGTCGATGGCCAGAACGTATTTCATCTTTGCTTCCCTAAGTTTAGGTATTTTCTAGCACAGCTGCTCTGCTGCGAACAATTCCGTTTTATTGTACGTGCGAATCCGCTTACCATTTCCTGATAAAGGGGAGACCGCCATGCCAGATGTAGAGCTAAATTTTAGCCGCCGGGAATATGCCTTACGATTGGCAAAAGTGCGTACCAAAATGGATGCGGCGGGGATAGAGGTTTTGTTCACATGTGACCCCTCAAACATGGCGTGGTTGACTGGTTATGACGGGTGGTCGTTTTATGTACATCAGGGCGTGATTATTGGGCCAACGGGCGATCCCGTCTTTTGGGGGCGGGCTATGGATGCTGTGGGGGCGACGAAGACTTGTTACATGGATCTGTCCAATATCATTGGGTATTCCGATGATTATGTCATGTCTACAAAACGCCATGCAATGGAGCATTTAGCAGAAGTTTTGCGGGATCGGGACTGGGCTGATTTGTGTCTAGGTGTAGAGATGGAAAACTACTATTATACCGCTAGAGCCCACGCAGTTTTAAGTACAGAATTGAGTGTGCAGCCTGCTGATGTGACTTTGATGATTAACTGGTGTCGCTCGGTAAAATCAGATCAAGAACTGATTTACATGAACCGTGCTGCGCGAATTGTGGAGCGGATGCATGAACGGATTTATGAAGTGTTTGAGCCTGGCAAACGTAAGAATGAAGTTGCAGCAGAGATTTGGCATACGGCTATTTGGGGTGCTGAAGAAGATGGCATTCAGTTTGGCGGGGATTATCCTGCCCTGATGCCGTTATTGCCAACAGGGAATGAGGCTGCAGCGGCGCATTTGACGTGGAATGATAAGCCTGTACCTTATAATTCAGGCACGTTTTTTGAAGTTGCTGGAGTGCATCGCCGATATCATGTGCCGCTGTGTAGAACGATTTGGCTAGGTGAACCGCCAAATGATATTCAGCGGGCGGAAGAAGTGGTTCTGGAGGGGATTGACGCCGGAATTGATGCTGCGCGGGTTGGCAACACGGCTGGTGATGTGGCACGAGCATTTAACAGTGTATTGGGAAAGCATGGCGTAGAGCGGCAAGGACGTTGTGGCTATCCGATCGGTATGAGTTATCCGCCGGACTGGGGAGAGCGGACGTTTTCGATAAGACCGTCAGATAAGACGTTATTTGAAGAGAACATGACATTTCATTTCATGCCTGCTCTATGGATGCCCAATTGGGGTTTGGAGATTACCGAAACTTTACGTATCCGTGAGGGTGGAGCCGCAGAACCATTCGCGAATGTTGAACGAAAATTATTTGTGAAGAACTGATGGATAGACTGACAAGAACGATCGAGATATTGGAAACGTTGATCGCGTTTCCAACAATTTCAACAGATAGTAATCAGGCCTGTGTGGAATGGATTTTGAATTATCTCGAACCGCTTGGGGCAAAATGTCTTGTGACAAGCGATACACCTGGTAAGGCGAATATTTTTGCCACCATTGGGCCCGATGTCGAGGGTGGATTAATTTTGTCCGGGCATTTGGATGTGGTGCCTGTGGCGGGTCAAGAGTGGTCAAGTAATCCATTTGTTTTGCGTGAAGAAGCGGGTTTTCTGTATGGGCGTGGGACGTGCGACATGAAGGGGTTTATAGCAGCTTGCTTAACGCTTGCACCCGAATTTGCGGCTGCTGATCTTGCACGGCCTGTCCACTTTGCGTTTACCTATGATGAGGAAACAGGCTGCGCAGGTGCGCGTGTTTTGGTGGACGAAATGGTGAAGGCAGGATGGCGGCCAAGCGCAGCGATTATTGGTGAGCCATCTTCTATGCGGATCATCGAAGGGCACAAGGGTTGTTGTGAATACACAGTAGAGTTTACGGGCGTGGAAGGACATTCATCGCTGCCTGATCTAGGTGTGAATGCGCTTGAATATGCGTCGAAGTATGTATCAGAGTTGATGCGATTGCGGCATGAGTTGCCGGCTCGCGCACCAGTAGGATCGCGGTTTGATCCGTACTATTCGACTTTGCAGGTGTGCATGTTAAATTCAGGCATCGCTCATAATGTGATCCCGAATAAAGCTTCGGTGGGTTGGGAAATGCGACCTGTGCAGGAATCTGATTTGGACTATGTGCGCGGTGAGATTGCAAAGTTTGCTGACGAAGTTTTGTTACCAGAGATGCAGGCTAAGTCGCCCGAGGCAGGGATAGAGGAGACCTTTTCTAGTGAAGTGGTAGGGTTGGAACCTGAGCCTGAGAGCATTGCAGCGGCTCTTGTGCGGCATTTGACAGGTGGGAACGAAATGGATGTAGTATCGTTTGGCACAGAAGCTGGGTTGTTTCAGATGGCTGGCGTTAGCGCTGTGATTTGTGGGCCAGGGTCTATTGAGCAAGCCCACAAGCCTGATGAATTTATTAGTCGGGAACAGTTGAGTGCATGTCTCGATATGCTTTCTCGTGTCGCTGGTTCGTTGTCAAAATAAGGCGCTATGCGACAATTTTATGATTACTTCGCTCTGAATGCCTATTTCAGCCAGAAGAACAGATTAGCCACCGATTGCTATACCTTCACGTCTTGGATCTGCGCCGCCAGTCAGTGAATTGCCAATCGCAATGCCATGTAGGCCTGAGTTGATTTCTTTCACTTCGGTTTCAAAGCCGATTTGCTCCAATGCAGATTTTAACGGTTCTGTTTTACCTCTGTCTTCAAGTTCGTATTTGCCCCACCTGTTGACGCGGCGGGGCATGTCTATGGCGGCTTGGATGTCCATGCCCCAATCTAGGTGTGCGATGATAGTCTGGGCGGTGAAACCAATAATACGGCTACCACCCGGCGAGCCAATGACAAGCACGGGTTTGCCGTCTTTGAGTACAATTGTGGGAGACATGGAAGAACGTGGGCGTTTACCGGGGGCGATGGCGTTAGCGATGAGTTTGCCATCGCGATTAGTGCGGAACGAGAAATCTGTGAGCTCGTTATTTAGAATAAACCCCCCTGACATAAGGCGTGATCCGAAGCGATTTTCAATCGTTGTGGTCATGGATAGTGCGTTTCCATAGCTGTCTACTATGGAGAAATGGGAGGTTGAGGGGAATTCGATGCTTTCGTCGTTTGCCCAGTTTAGTGAATGGTCAAAGCTCGGGTCACCTGCCTTAGGCTTTTCTAAAGCGCGATCAGATTTCAGCAGCTTTGTGCGGCTGGTTAGGTAGGTTGGATCTATGAGGCCCCTAGTTGGGACGGGAACAAAATCACTGTCGGCAATGTAGCGATTGCGATCTGCAAAAGCGAGGCGAGACGCATCGCCGATAATGCGCCATGTTTCAACATTGTCTGGGCCGAGGGCTGCGATATCGAAAGGTTCTATGAGTTTAAGTATTTGACCAACGGTCAACGCGCCTGATGATGGTGGCCCCATGCCGCATACTTCGTAGCTGCGGTAGTTAATGCAAATAGGATCGCGCTCTTTTATTTTGTAGATGGCGAGATCGGCGAGTGAAAGCACGCCTGGATTTCCTTTTGCGTTTTGTACTGTGGCTACAATGTTTTTTGCCGTTTCACCTATGTAAAACCCATCAGCGCCTTTTTGTTGCAGAACAGTCAGTGTCTCAGCGTAGGGCATATTTTTGATTGTATCACCTGCTTTTAGACTGACGCCATTCGGGAAAAAATAGGCGGCAGTAGCTGGGAATCGTTGCAGGCGATCTGGATCTGCTGCGATGCTGTCTGCCATGCGGGGTGATACGATAAAACCCTTAGAGGCAAGTTTTTTTGCGGGGGCGAGTAGGCTGGCCCAGTCCTGAATGCCCCAACGCTTGTGTGCCTGTGCCATCAACATTGGTGTGCCAGGTGTGCCGACTGACAGTCCGCCCACGACGGCATCAAAGAACTTGAGAGGTTCGCCATTCATGTTTTGAAATAGGTTTGGTGTTGCTGAGAGTGGGGCTGTTTCGCGGCCATCAAGTGTTATAACTTTGCCCTTTGCGGTGTCAAACCAGACTAAAAATGCGCCACCACCAAGGCCGGAAGATTGGGGTTCTACAAGGCCAAGTATGGCTTGAACGGCGACCATTGCGTCGGCTGCCGTGCCGCCTTTGCGCAGAATACTAGCGCCAGCTTGTGCAGCCAACGGGTTTGCGACGCTGATCATCCAATTTTCAGCGGAGGCTGGTTTCCCCGCGTTGCGCAAATTTAACGCCGACTCCGATGAAAGTGACTGCGCAAAAACGGAATTAGCAGAAATTATTATAGTAACAATTGTGCAAAAAATAGAGAGACGCATGAAAGTACCTTTCGTTCGGTATGAGAAGATAGGGATCAGGTCAATTGACGCAAGGCTAAGAACTTTTATGAGTTTAAGCGTTTTGTCAGATGGCAGTCCCTAGGGGAATCGAACCCCTCTTTCCAGGTTGAAAACCTGGCGTCCTAACCGATAGACGAAGGGACCGCTGTCTGTGAACGCGGTTCTAGCTTCAAGAAGTGCACGGTTCAAGATGATTCTTACGCAAAGTTACACTTTTTAATTAGCAACCGCCGCGTCTTCCAGCCGCAGCTTGGCTTTTCGGCGTCCGCCCCATTCGTCGATTTCTAATCTGCCGGCTAAGTGAAAGGATTGGCCTCTGTGATTTTCCAACATTGGCCCAATAGGGCCGTCGTATGCTCTAAAGCAGATGGCGTCGATGCGGCCTCCATTTGCGTCTTGGGCTGTGAGCCGCAGATGATTTTGGCCTGCACGTTGGGCGAATGTGATTTTTTGAGTGGGCAAAGCGAAATGGGGGGCAGGTGCGCCTGCGCCGAATGGGCCTGCAAGCTCTAATTGTTCGATCAATTCAGTGGTTACGGCAGAGGGCATAATCGCACCATCCAGTAGCAAGTCCTTGGGGCCAATTTTGTCTGCGCCTTGTTTTTGCAGCAATTCCGCAAGGCGCTCCATCGCTTGTTCTAACTTGTCTTCAGCAACGGTAAGGCCTGCCGCCATTTTGTGTCCACCACCTTTTAAAAGTAATCCTTCGTGGGCGCATGTGGCAATGGCAGAGCCGAGGTCGACGCCTGTGACCGAGCGGCCCGACCCTTTCCCCTCACCATCTTCTAGACCAATGACAATTGAGGGTCGATTAGATGCTTCTTTCAGGCGTGATGCAACGATACCGACCACCCCTGAATGCCAACCTTTACCAGCAGCCCAAACAAGTGGAGCGTCAAAGCCGCGTTCCTCGGCTTGTTCTATGGCTTTAATGCGGACCATTGCTTCGATTTCTCTGCGTTCCTCGTTTAACTGTGAAAGTTGGTCGGCCATTGCTGCTGCTTCGTGAGGATCGGTAGTGGCGAGTAGGCGTGCACCTAAGTCTGCTTTGCCGATGCGTCCACCTGCGTTTATGCGAGGACCAAGGACAAATCCGAGGTGGTAGCTGTTGGGGGCTGATGTCAAGCGAGCTGCGTCTGAGAGCGCTGCTAAACCGACGCGGTTGCGGCGTGTCATTACGGCCAGGCCTTGGCGCACAAACGCGCGGTTTAATCCTGTGAGTGGTGCGACGTCGGCGATTGTGGCAAGGGCTACTAGGTCGAGCATCGCCATAAGATCTGGGGTTGTTATGTTATTTGAACGTAGGATGCGGTTTACTGCTACGAGCGTTAAGAAAACCACGCCAGCGGCGCAGAGATTTCCAAATATTGTATCCTCGTCCTGGCGGTTTGGATTCACTATGGCCAGTGCAGGGGGTAGAATTTCTCCTCCGGTGTGGTGGTCAAGCACGATGACATCTGCCTTTTTAGCAACCGCTATGGCGTCGTGTGATAGGGTTCCGCAATCGACGCAGATGATCAAGTCGTGACGGGCCGCAAGGCTTTGCATTGCAGGTTCGTTGGGGCCATAGCCCTCGTCAATGCGGTCGGGTACGTACAGACTTATTGGTAGTTGAAACTGACGAAAAAAGTCAATTAGCAGAGCAGCAGATGAACCACCATCCACATCATAATCAGCAAAGACTGCAACAGTTTCACGTTTTGTGATTGCGCTTGAAATACGGTTCGCAGCGGTGTCCATATCACGAAAAATGGAGGGGTCTGGCATCAAGTCGCGTAGTGATGGCGACAGGTAGGCTTTGGTGTCAGACGCATCAACATGAAGGCGGGCTAGGGTGCGCGATAGAATGGTGGGTAAGCCAGTATGCTGCGTAATATTTTGCGCGTAACGGTCGTCTGCTTCGGAAAGCCCTACCCAACGGCGGCCCGTAGCGGAGACAGACACGCCAAGAAATCCAGTCATTATGTGTCGCTATCATTGGTGGTGGGCATGTTATTGATTTGTTGGATGGTTAAGTCCGAAGAAATAGCCCAGTTCTTCACTAGAACCATGAGGCTACCGAAGTTCCAGAAGTAATCCGAAGAGACATAATGATGAGCACCCGTTAACACTAAAGTCTTGGTTCCGTCGTATTTTTGATTTTTCTCAAACCCTGTTTTTATATACTGGTATTGTGAGGTTTTTCAACTTCGATCTAGACCGCGAAAACCAAATTCGCCAGCCATGGCATTCTCACTTCTATTGGTTGTTTTGACGATATTTGATGCGCCGGACTGAGCCAGTTTTAGACCGCATCAGGATTGTTTCGGTTTCCATAAAGTCGCCATCTTTTCGCGTACCTGCAAGGATGGATCCGTCTGTCACGCCTGTTGCTGCAAAAATCACGTCTTCAGTTACCAATTCATCGCGTGTGTAGATGCGATCAAAGTCAGTAATACCTGCGCGCGATGCCCTGCCTCGCTCGTCATTATTGCGAAAGGTGAGACGACCATAAAACTGTCCACCCATGCATTTCAAGGCGGCTGCAGCCAGCACGCCTTCAGGTGCGCCACCAGACCCCATGTACATGTCGATACCGGTTTTTTCGGCTTCGGCGCAATGGATGACGCCTGCAACGTCTCCATCAGTAATTAGGCGAATAGCACAGCCTGTTTCGCGCAATTCGGCAATCATAGCTTCGTGTCTTGGACGTTCCAAAACGCAAACAGTGATTTGATCTGTGGCACAGCCTTTGGCAGCAGCCAACGCTTCAACGCGAGCTTTGGGTGACATCCCAATTGTCACTACGTCATGGGGGTAGCCCGGACCAATTGCTAGTTTATCCATATAGACGTCGGGTGCGTGGAGCATTGAGCCGCGTGGGCCCATGGCAATCACGGTCAAAGCATTTGGCATATCTTTTGCGGTGAGGGTCGTGCCTTCGAGAGGGTCAAGAGCGATGTCGACACCCGGACCGTTGCCAGTGCCCACTTCTTCACCAATAAATAGCATGGGTGCCTCATCTCGTTCGCCTTCGCCGATGACAACAACCCCCGCGATATCTAGCATATTGAGCTGCTTGCGCATGGCGTTCACAGCGGCCTGATCGGCAGCTTTCTCATCACCGCGACCAATCAATTTAGCACTTGCAATTGCTGCGGCTTCGGACACACGGGCCAGGCCCAAGGACAGCATGCGGTCAGCGAAATCGGCAGTATTGTTCATGGTGTATATCCCTAGGTAATAAGCGTCATTTTCCATTGCAGGAAATTCAGTCATAATACAACATAAAACCATTTTTTGATTAAGGTTTCAGGGCTAACTTGCATCGCCAGAGATACCAAACCTGGGATTGTTTACTGTACTTTTTTATTTATGTGATTTTGCAAGTCACGCTGGCATTTATTATGTATGTGGTTGGATTTTAATTTTAACTCAGGGTGCGGATTAACGAATACTGTGCTGAGCTATTTTCGGTCTTTTTCGTGTTGATATCGCATTTTGGCGACTTGCTCGTTCGCTTCTGATTTGCGGTCTTGGTGCATACAGCTTTCAACAAAATTGAGATGGTCCTCTATCGCTTTACGAGCTTGTTCGGGATCACGCGCTGCAATCGCATTATGGATAGTGCGGTGTTGATCAAGTAGCGCGGTACGGGTGGTGCGGACTTTGAACATGACTTGTCGATTATAGAACACGCCTGCGCGCAGCATTTCAAACATGGAGCGCATCATGTGTAGCATAAAGACATTGTGCGATGCCTCCACGATAGCCATGTGAAATTCCGCATCAAGGGCGGCCTCTTCGGCTGGATTGCGTTTGGTGTGAGCGTTTTCCATTTTCTTGAATAGTGTGGATATCACCTTAAGATCTGTATCGCTCCCCACACGGGCCGCTCTTTCCGCTGCCAATCCCTCCAAGTCTTTGCGGAAGGCTATGTAATCAAACAGTGCTTCTTCGTGGGAAGAAAATAGCTTGATAAGGGGCTCCGAAAAGGCAGATCCCAAAACGTCGTCAACGAAGATGCCTGAGCCTGCGCGGGTTGTCAGTAGTCCGCGCTCCACGAGATCAGCTATGGCCTCTCGGATAGATGGACGAGATACACCGAGCCGTTCGGACAAATCCCGTTCAGACGGCAAACGTTCGCCTGGGCGAAGTATACCGCGCAGGATAAGTTGTTCAATCTGACGAACGACGGTGTCGGCGACTCGTTCGGTTTGTATTTTTTGAAATGGCATAAATAGTTTTCTGGCCGTCCCGTTTGCGAATTGGTTCAATCATATGACCAGTTTTGATTTTCAGCAAGGATGGACCTCGATAGAAGGAAACTTGGTGCGTCGCGATCCCGCAGGCTAACAACTGCGCAGATTTGGAATATTGGTGGATGGTATACTTTTGTTTTAACGACAGCTTTTATTATCAAGACCGTATTGGTTTGTTTGCCAGAAGGAAAATATGATACAATGAGTTAGCGACGTTAATGTTGCGTGATGACCCCAGCTTGGTAGGCGTTATCATGTTTCGGCGTTGAATGTGGGGAACCGCGAAGCGTGCTGCTTTTCATTGTATTACCTGCAATAAGTTGCAGGCGGGTCCAATTGCGCGATTCCACCATTGAGATTTTGGAGGCTAAGCCCAGTCTGTAGCGTTAAAGTTGCCTTCAACACTACAGAAACCGACTTGGAATTAGCCCAAAAGTTAATTTGTTGGGCGGATAATAATTTCTACACGGCGGTTGGCTGCGCGGCCTTCGGGTGTTTCGTTGGTCGCGATACTCTGTGTTTCACCACGGCCGTAAGCGCGAATGCGGTTGCCGTTAACGCCATTATTGAGGAGGATATTTTCAACAGATGATGCACGACGCGATGACAGGTTTTGGTTGTAATTTGCATCGCCCACGTTGTCCGTATGGCCGATGACATCCACGGTGCTATCTGGGTATACATCTAAATTTTGTGCTAACCTAGCTAGATCGCCCCGCAAAGTCCCACGTACGAATGTGCTGTCAGTATCAAAGGTAATGGCTTCGGGAAGGGTCACGATCAGTTCGCGACCTGTGTTGGTTATCATTGCGCCAGAGCCTGCTAGATTTTCGCGAAGGTCGCGTTCTTGTTGGTCAAGTATGTTGCCGATAACAGCTCCTGCCACAGCACCAACCGCGCCTGCTTTTAGAGCACTTTCGGTGGAATTGCCTGCAACGATTTGTGTCGCCACACCGATGAAGGCTCCAATGGCTGCACCATTTCGAGTTTTTTCGTAATCTGGATTTCTAGAATCAACGCATGCTGTCAAAGCAAACAAGGAAAGGGATGCCAGGGTTACGGTTTTTGTAAGTGCCATTTTCTGACCTATCTTTTTT
>Ga0315320_10003564_pt1 | contig 12756 bp, 12 predicted proteins | sample M140m21515metaG_FD_203458 | JGI IMG/M metagenome (GOLD analysis project Ga0315320, IMG submission 203458) | Ammonia-oxidizing marine archaeal communities from Monterey Bay, California, United States - M1 40m 21515 | ecosystem: Environmental > Aquatic > Marine > Coastal | place: USA: California...
AAATGCCGTTGACGAATTTCCCACTCTCGTCGGTTGAAAAGCGTTTAGCGATGTCCACCGCTTCGTTGATGGCCACCACCGGCGGGATATCTTCGCGGTGCAACATCTCAAAAGCGGCCAATCGCAGGATGTTACGATCCACCCCAGCCATGCGATGCAGATCCCAATTAGCGGCCAATTTTTGAAGGCGCTCATCGATCCCCTCGCGATACTCCAGCACCCCGCGCACAAGCGGCTCCGCAAATTCACGAATAGTCACATCATCAACCGTGGGCGGGGGCAACTCCTTCTCCTCGCCCCAAGTGGTCTTACCCTCAATCACTTCAATGACCGCCGGTCGTTGGTGAACCCAGAAGTGTTCCAGCGCTCCCGCCAGATCCTCTGGCGGATTATGATCGTGCTGAAACAGAAATTGAACCGCGCGTTCGCGCGCCTGACGGCGAGTGCCCATGGGTTGAGAATGCGCCAGTGACGCATCCAGCAAAAGGAAATTAAATCGACCTCGCTTTTTCGAGGCGCCTAATAACGCGGCACCGAGGAATCAATATCATCACTCCACGCATTAATGCCGCCGGCCACGCTCTTGCAATACTTGAATCCCTGCTGTTTCAGGAACTCGACCGCCTTGAGGGAGCGCCCTCCCATTTTACAATGGATATAGAGCGTCTGATTCGGATCCAGCTCCGTGAAGCGTTGCGGCAATTCGCCAAGCGGAATCAACGGCACGCCTTCGATCTTGGCGATCTCCACCTCGTCATATTCCCGCACATCGAGGACGGCGATGTCGCTGGAGGAATCGTCCATGGCCTTTTTCATGTCCTGCACGCTCACCTCATCCGGATGCGCCTGCGGCTCATCAGGTTCATCTCCGATTCCACAAAATTCCTGATAATCGACCAACTCAGTGATGGTCGGGTTATCGCCGCAAATGGGGCACTTGGGGTCACGCCGAAGTTTCAATTCGCGGAACTTCATGTCCAACGCGCTGTAAAGCATCAGACGATTGATCAAGGGCTCACCCTTTCCGAGCGCCAGCTTGATAATTTCCGTAGCCTGAATACATCCGATAATCCCAGGCAACACGCCCAACACTCCGCCTTCCGCACAACTCGGCACCATGCCCGGAGGAGGAGGCTCGGGATATAGACAGCGATAGCAAGGCCCACCCAGTTCCGGCGCAAACACGCTGGCCTGCCCTTCAAACCGAAAAATGGAGCCGTATACGTTTGGCTTCTTCAGCAACACACAGGCGTCGTTGGTGAGATACCGTGTGGGGAAATTGTCTGTGCCATCCACGACGATGTCGTATGGCGCGATAATCTCCAAGGCATTGTCCGAGGTCAGCATCGTCTCGTGAATCACCACTTCCACCTGCGGGTTGATGGAATTCAATGTCTCCTTGCCCGACTGTACTTTCGGGCGACCCACATCATTCGTGCCGTGAATGATCTGACGCTGGAGGTTCGAATAGTCCACCACATCAAAATCTACGATGCCGATCTTACCAATTCCGGCCGCCGCCAGATACATAGCAATCGGCGAACCCAATCCGCCCGTGCCAATGCACAGCACACTGGTGCCTTTTAGTTTCTTCTGCCCTGCCATGCCTACTTCAGGCAAAATCAGGTGCCGCGAATAACGGCTGATTTCTTCGTTGCTCAGTTCCACGCTCATGGGATCAATAAAACATGGACAGCCACGCAGCCGTCCGCAAAGAATGAATCCGCATAAAGTGAGAGGCAAAGTCAATCCGAAAACAGCCGCCAGCGCGTTACGACGTGCCTCTTCACTGAGACCCAAGCTCGCCATCGTGCTGGGGAGCGGCTTCCATGCGGCCGCCAAACAAGCCACTCTTGCGGCCACCGTGCCCTACACAAAACTGGCCGGTTTTCTTTCGCCCAGTGTTCCCGGCCATTCCGGCCAGGCCCTGATCGGTCATCTGGGCGGGACCGAAACTCTGATCCTCCAAGGTCGGGCTCATTATTACGAGGGTCATTCAATGACGGCGATTACCCTGCCCATCAGGGTGCTCGCAGAATACGGCATTGAATGCCTCCTGCTCACCAACGCCGCCGGGGGAATCAATCGCAAATACCAACCCGGCGAGTTCATGGCCTTCACGGATCACCTGAATTTCATGGGCGACAATCCACTGCGCGGCCCGGCACAGCCCGGTCTAGAACGATTTGTAGACCTCACCAAAGCCTACGACCCCTCCCTCACCAAAATCCTTCAATCGGCGGCCAGCAAAACCAAAATCAAACTACACACCGGCATTTATTGCGCCGTGAGTGGCCCCAATTACGAAACCCCCGCCGAAGTCCGAGCTTATGGAAAACTCGGCGCCGACGCCGTGGGCATGAGCACCGTCCCGGAAGTCATCGTGGCTCGCCAATGCGGACTGCAAGTCACCGCCCTCTCCTGCATCACCAATTCCGCCGCTGGATTGACTGGCGATGCACTCACCCACGAGGACGTACTTTCCGCCGGCGCCACTGCCAGTCAATCCGCTGGCAAATTACTTGCCGAATTTGCACGCCGTTATGAGTAGCCACATTGACATCGCCGCTGAAGCTATAAAAGCGCGTGAACTCGCGAAAGCGCCGTATTCCAAATTCAAAGTAGGAGCAGCGCTCCTCACCAACTCGGGTGCCATCATTCATGGCGCCAATGTCGAGAGCGCCAGTTATGGCCTCAGTTGCTGCGCCGAACGGGTTGCCATTTTCAAAGCCCTCACATCCGGCCACCAATCATTTCAAAAAATGGCTATTGCAACCGAGGGAGGGGCACCACCATGCGGTGCCTGTCGGCAAATCATTGCCGAATATGCTGCGGATATAGAATTGATCCTCGTGGACATTAACCAACCTGAGTCCCCTTCCCTCACGGACATCCAGACCCTGCTTCCCGATTCGTTTACCGGCAAAAACCTGCCTTCTAATTGACTTCATAAGCTGAGCTGATTTACTTCAGCCATGCAAATTGAGAGCCTGAAGGTGTTTTGCGACTTGGCGGAGACCACGAGTTTCACCAAGGCAGCCCAGATCAACGGCGTTACGCAATCAGCCGTCAGTCAGCAAATTTCATCTCTGGAAACCAAGTTCGCTGCGGCGCTAATTGAGCGGGGAAAAAAGAAATTCACGCTTACCAAGGAAGGCGAGACATTCTACAAATATAGCAAGCAAATCGTGCAATCCTACGACGAGCTTCGCCATAAAATTCAAGAGATCCAAAATGTCGTCACCGGCAACATCAAGGTCGTAACGATCTATAGTATCGGTCTCCACGAGCTGCCGCCTTACTTGAAAAAATTTCTCAAGAAACACCCCACTGTAAATGTATCCGTAGAATACCGCCGGGCGACACAGCTGTACGAAGATATCATCTCCGGCATGGCCGATATCGGCCTGGTAGCTTATCCGCAAAAAGACCCGCGCCTCCATGTCACCTCTCTGGCCGAGGACATGCTGGTGCTCATTTGCCACCCTGATCATCCTCTGGCACAGAAGCCCAGAGTGAAGCTCTCGGAAATTGCCTCACATAAATTCGTCGCCTTCGAGCCAGATATCCCGACTCGGCGTGCGATTGATAAAATTTTGCGTGATCGCGGGGTGGAGGTAATTCATGTCATGGAATTTGACAATATCGAGACCGTCAAACGCGCCGTTGAAATCGATGCCGGAATTTCCATTGTTCCGCGTAGCCCTGTGGCTCAGGAAGTCGACAAGAAAACCATCGCTATGGTGGAAATTGAGGACGAACAGTTTTACCGGCCTTTGGCGGCTGTGCACAAAAAGAGCAAGGTCCTCTCGCCCGCGATGAAGGAATTCCTCGCGTTGCTGAAAAGGAGCTAGGACTTTTTCAGTTTCTTCGGATTCAGCGGCTGCAGATCTTTCGGCAGGAACAAACCATCTTTGCGGATGAGTTCACCATCGAACCACACCTCGCCTCCGCCCCATTCTTTGCGTTGGATCAGCACCATGTCCCAATGAACCGCCGAGCGATTTCCATTATCGCATTCCTCGTATGCCTGCCCCGGCGTAAAGTGCAGCGAGCCGCCGATCTTTTCATCAAACAAAATATCGCACATCGGGTTCATCACAAATGGATTCACGCCCAGCGAAAATTCGCCGATATACCGCGCCCCGGCATCGGTATCCAGAATCTCGTTCAACCGCTTCGTGTTATTGCTGGTCGCCTCGATCACCTTGCCATCCTTTAATGTCAGCTTCACGTTTTCGAACTTCGTCCCCGCATAAAGCGTGGGGGTATTGAACTGAATCGTACCGTTGCAGGATTTCTTGGTCGGACAGGAAAACACCTCGCCATCCGGAATATTCCGATCGCCCGCACAGGGAATCGCCGGCATGCCCGCGATGTTGAAAGTGAGATCTGTGCCCGGCCCTACCAATCGCACTTCCTTGGCCTTAGTCATCCGCTTGGCCAGCGGCTTCATCGCCTTGGCCATGCGGCTGTAATCGAAGGTGCAGACATCGAAATAAAAATCCTCAAACGCCTCCGTGCTCATGTTTGCCGCCTGCGCCATGCTTGGCGTCGGCCAACGCAGAACCACCCAGCGGGTTTTGTTCACGCGATAATTAAGCACCGGACGCATGGTCTTCGAATACGCCTGCATCACCTTGGGTGGCACGTCGCTCAATTCGCTGGTGTTTTCCGCACCCCGAATGGCGATGTACGCCTGCACTTTCTTCATCCGATACAGTTCCACATCACGGGTCAGTTTCGCATGTGAATCGGTCGTGCCCTTCACCAATTCGCGCACCACGCGCGATTGACGCGTTTCCACGATTGGATTCGCCCCCACCTTACGCGCCGCCCGTACCAGTGCAATGGTCATGCGGTCGGGGATATCCGCCACATCAATAAACACGCTCTCTCCCTTTTTCAGGGCGCAGGAATATTCCACCAATAACTTGGCCAACTTATCGTATCGTGGGTCACTCATAAAATCTGTCGTCAAATTAGGACCGCTTGCCGCGTTGTCCAGCCTTCTCCTTTTTGCGCAACGCATTTTCACGGCGTTCGGTCTCCGCCCGGAGCAACGCCTCGGCCTGCCAACCATTCGCCTGTGCCTTTTGCGCCAGCCGAAATAACTCTTCCCCCAGCGCGCGCTTGGCTCCGCCTCGGCGACCTTTCGGTATAAACCCGTGTTTGCGCCCCTTCTTCGCCACCTCGTGCGCCCGCATTAGGGCCGGCAGATGCCGAGGGATTCCGTCAAAGGCGGACTTGCGTTCATTTGCCGTACCCACCTTTTCGGTTTGCTTGATGGCATCCCATTGGTTCCAGACCCCATCCACATCCTTCACCTTCGCGTCACCAAAGACATGTGGATGCCGACGAATCAACTTATCCGTAATCGTTTGGGCAATATCATCGAAATTAAATGCCCCGCGCTCACCCGCCATCTGCGCGTGGAACACAACCTGCAACAGCAAGTCACCCAACTCCTCCAACATCTCACCGTCGTCCCCCGCTTCAATTGCGTCGACGAGTTCGTAGACTTCCTCCACGGCGTTCAGACGGATACTCCGATGATCCTGTTCCTGATCCCAAGGACACCCATCCGGCGCACGCAGCCGAGACATGACCGCACGGAGTTCCTCGATTGACTGTTTCTTTTTGCACGCCATCAAAGCACCACCAAATGATCCCGGTGCACCACCACCTTGCCGGGATTGTTCTCCATCGCCTCACGCGAATATTTTGCCACACCTTGGGCGAACTCGGTCCCGTGACGGTCACAAATCCCCACCACATCCCCGGCCTCAAAATCGCCTTCGCATTCCACCACGCCCGGAGTCAGCAAACTCATTCCTCGTTCTCGCAGGGCGGCCTTAGCGCCGTCATCCACCACCATGCTCCCTTGAGGGTGATGGAAAAAAGCGATCCACCGCTTACGCCCCTTTAACTTTGCCTCGCCTGGCAAAAAAAATGTACCCACCGCTTCGGCCGCTAACACCTTGGTCAACACGCCGCGCTGCACCCCATTGCCGATCAGCATCGGTATACCGGCGCGCATTACAATCTCTGCCGCTTTCAGCTTGCTGGCCATACCTCCCACGCTAGTGGAACTCTGTGTGCCGCCAGCCAGCTTCCGTATAGCGGCATCAATCTTTTTCACCGTCGGAACCAGCTTCGCATTGGCCTTGCCAAAATTGCGCACCAATCCCTCCGCCGTGGTGAGGAGCACCAGTAAATCCGCCGGCAACAACGCCGCCACCAAGGCCGACAATTTGTCATTATCACCCACGGTCAGTTCCGTGAAAGACACGGCGTCATTTTCGTTAATCACCGGCACAACCCCACGCGCCAACAGCGCCATAAGGGTATTGCGCGCATTGAGATGGCGATCGTGATCCTGAAGATCGGCATGGGTCAGCAGCACCTGCGCCGCCTGAATTTCGTGCGCCGCAAAAAGCTCCTGATAAACAGCCATTAACCGCGACTGCCCCACAGCGGCGCAGGCCTGTAACTCCTCGAGTCGCGCGGGGCGTTTCTCGTAACCCAACGCCTCCATACCTGCGGCCACTGCCCCCGAAGAAACGAGCACCACCTCGCGGCCTGCCTTCCGTGCTCGCGCCACTTGTGAGACGATTTGCTTGATGCGCGACGAAGCCAGCTGGTTCCGGCGATCGGTCAAGATGCCGGTCCCGAGCTTCACAACCACCAATTTAGCTTCGGCAATAAGCTTAGCACGCACGGCGCGTTCCTAACAAAACCCCTTGCCAGCGTCGAGCATTGACGCCACTCCGCCACGCATGCAACCTTCGCACATGCGCAAGGAATCGCTCGCCTTTCTTGAGGAACTCGTCAACACCCCCAGCCCCACCAGCTACGAAACTCGCGGCCAACGTGTGTGGCTCGATTACGTCTCCCAATTCGCCGATGAAACCCATCATGACGAATACGGCAACTGTGTCGCCACCCTGAACAAAGGCGGCGGACCGCGCATAATGCTCGCCGGCCATGCCGATGAGATCGCCCTTTCGGTCAATTACATCGATGATAACGGCTTTATTTATGTGAAACGCATGGGCGGCGTAGACGCCATTGTCAGCAAAGCCCAGCGAGTAACCGTGCATAATGCCAAAGGCGCCGTGCTCGGCGTGGTCGGAAATCCACCGCCACACATGCAGCGAGTGGACGGCGAACCCAAGGCACCGAAGATCACCGATTTGTACATTGACATTGGCTGCGATTCCCGCAAAGCCACCGAGAAGCGCGTTCGCATTGGCGACCCCATTACGGTAAATCAAAACTTTGAGATTCTGCACAAGGACATCGCCGTAGCCCGAGCCTTCGACAATCGCATCGGCACCTGGTCGGTCGCCGAAGCCTTGCGACTCCTAGCCACCTCCAAAAAGAAACTCAACGCCGAAGTCTGCGCGGTCTCCAACACCATGGAGGAAGTGGGCCTATTCGGCGCACGTCAGATCGCTTATTCACTCAAACCCGATTCGGCCATAGTCGTCGATGTCACCCACGCGACCGATTATCCGGGCATCAACAAGCAAACCCACGGCGACATCAGGATGGGCGACGGCCCGACGATCACCCACGGCATTTGTAATCACCCTGAGGTGGTGAAACGCCTGGAGCAAGTCGCCTCCAAGGCGAAGATTTCGTTACAGCACGAAACCGTCAGTGCCACCAGCGGCACGGACACCGACGCAGTTTTCTGGACCCGCGGTGGTATCCCAAGTGCGCTCATAAGCCTGCCGAATCGCTACATGCATTCGCCGGTCGAAGTGGTTAACCTCAAGGACCTTGAGCAAATCCCTCAACTCATGGCCGGCTTTGCCGAAAGCGTGAAGAAGAACGAAAAGTTCGCTGTGAAGATTTAGTAGCCCGACCGCCGTTTGGCCTCGGATACAACCCCAATCAATTGGAGAAACACCCCGAGCGCGTAATCTTTGGGATTGTTTTCCACCTTGATCGTACGATTCATTATGATCACCTTTTGTTTGCCGCCTGCCGATAAATCCTGAAAGGCAATCTCCCCGATCCGAATAGTGAGTTGGCTCACCGTTGGTGAATCGTCATTCTTTTGAACCGACTCCTGTGCCTTGGGTGTCAAATCCGTCAACCACAAGCCCTGTTTGTTTTTTACGATATTTAACCGAGCGACATCAATGAGCACGGTCTGAAAGTGTTCCCGCCCCTTGACCTTTGGGTCTCCGTACTCCAGTTGAATCTCCTTAAAATCCAGTAACGGTCCTCCACCAAATTCCTCGGGATTATTAAAAATAAAACCTTTGACCGAAATACTCTTCTCCGGCACGAGCCTCATCTCATGAAGTTGCCCGAATCTCGCCCTAGCCCCGCGCAATTCCAACTCACCTAATTTATCTTCCCGCGAATTATCAAACCGCACCCGAGCATGATCAACATGCACTTCCCCCACTTCCTCCATTTGCTTGGCGTCCATCGGCACCCCGGTAAAATTTCGAATCTCCACCTCCTTGTTGGCGATGGAATAATCGAAGTCGCCCACATTCGCGCGCCAACCTTGCGACTCCAACCCTGACTCAATCTTACCAACCACCAGCCGCTTCACTCCCCAATTCAACAGGAGCACGCCAACCAGTGCCAAGGCGATCAAGCTTCCGCAGCCAATACCCAGCCACTTGGCCCACTTTGATCCGCTACTAACCGGCAGTTCGGCTACCTGCGCTTCTTCCGATCCATTCATGTGATAATATCCTCCGGCCTTACCTGAAGGCATTCGTCCTGGTCTTCCCAAATTACCGCCGGGAAAAATTCCATCAACGCCGGTGCCAATTCAACGCCTTGGTAGGCGAGCAGTCGTTCACTTTGTTGAGCGGCACTCTCAAAGGCCTGTTCGTAATTGGCGTGTTTATTCTGGCGCATTTCGTCCCAATGCGCCACGCTATGAATACTAGAATAATCTTCAGCCCACTTCGAGAGACCTTCTCTCAGCGATTCGTCCGCCAATTCCTCAAGCGGCACGGCCGTGCCATTACAGTGAAGACAAATCAATCCATTCTCTAACACATCCCGCGTCACCATCGGCAGCAATGGAGCGCGGCAGCATTCGGTCGCAGGGAAATCAACCGGCGGATTCACCAATCGCTGATGCCAGATTTGGCGATCATGGCCCACCATTGCCGCAAGCCGGTAGGAAGCCACCAAAGGATGCGACATGCGCCATAGTTTGCCCTGCAATTGGCTCAAGGTTTGCGCCATCCACCGCGCCAGTGTGAGGTCATCAAACCCACGGAAGAGCCCGGCATAATCCTGCCATAACCGTTCCACTGTATCCGCCTCATGAGCCACGTCCAGAGCATGGCGGGAAAGGCCCGCGGGGCAAAGTGTAAAAAAGTTCGCCTTGGGCAGGTCAACGACCTTACCTATAAACACATCGTGTCCGAGAAGATGCCACCAGATAATCCACTGGAGACGCCTGTTATTCATTTGAAAGGCGTCAACACGGAACGCTGTCAGCAACTGGCTCGTATCAAATGCCAGACCCTCGGCGACCTCCTACTCCTGCGGCCCCGTCGATACGAAGATCGGCGTGATATCCGGCCGATTCGGGAACTCTCCACAGAGGAACCCGCCTTGGCACTAGGCCGCATCGCCGTGTCCGGCACCAAACGCCTTCGCGGCGGCCGCACGTTGTTCGAGTTTGTCCTCGAGGACGATTCCGGCCAAGTCTCCTGTCGGTGGTGGAATATCACCTACATTTCCCGCTACTTCAAGGTGGGCGACGATGTCTTGATTTATGGCAAACTTTCCAAGGGCAAAAGCCCCTCGGTCGATCATCCGGAGACGGAGATTATTAAAAATGACGAGGACGCGACCATTCATGTAAACCGGATCGTACCGGTCTATCCGCTCACCGAAGGGCTATCCCAACGCTGGCTGCGCCGCTTCATGCACGGGATCGTTGAAGAACACACGCGATTAATTGATGCTCCTCCGTACAACGCCGCCGGACTGCCCGATCGCGTCGAGGCTATCCGAACGCTGCATTTCCCAGTTGAACTCGATGATGCCGCTGCGGCACGGCGGCGTTTGGCTTTGGACGAATTTGTCGTTCTCCAGCGCCAGCTTCGGCGTCGGCGAAACAACCTCCAATCCAAGGCCCAAGCCCTACCCTGTGGCGGCGACGCCTCCTACACGCAACCATTTCTTGAAGCCGTCGGCTTCCAACTAACCGACGCCCAACGCACGGTGTCCATGGAGATCGAGGCCGACCTTGCCGGCAGACATCCCATGCGCCGCCTGCTGCAGGGCGATGTGGGTTCAGGCAAAACTGCCGTCTCCGGCCTCGCCATCCTCCGCGCCTTGGAGAGCGGCTATAATGCGCTCCTAATGGCACCCACAGAAATTCTTGCCGAGCAACATCATCGCAATTTTACGAAATGGCTGCGCCACCTGCCTATTCGTATTCGCCTGCATACCGGCAGCCACAAGGAATCCGACACTCCCCTTTTCGCATCCGGAGAACGCACGCTGGCTATCGGCACACATGCACTGTTTCAGAATTCGTTTTCCATGGAAGACCTCGGTCTCGTGGTGATTGATGAGCAACACAAGTTTGGCGTTAGCCAACGCGATCAGCTCCTACGCAAAGGAAACTTCCCGCATTTACTGGTCATGACCGCCACCCCCATTCCTCGCACGCTGGGCCTGACACTGTATGGCGATCTTGATTGTTCAGTAATCGATGAACTCCCCCAAGGCCGCGGCACGATCCGCACGCACATTCGCACTCCGGATCGATGGCCGAAAATTCTCGAGTTCATGAAGGATCAGCTCAATGCTGGGCGACAGGCCTTTGTGGTGTTTCCGCGGGTTGACAACGAAGACACGGCTGCCGGCATCAAGGCAGTGACCAAAGAGTCGCGCAAGCTTGCCGAGGAATTAGCCCCACATCAGGTCGGGGTACTCCACGGGCGAATGAAACCGGAGGAAAAGGAACAGGCCATGCGGGCCTTTAATGAAAATCATCTGCAAGTCCTGCTCTCCACGACGGTGGTGGAAGTGGGTGTGGATGTGCCGAATGCCAATTTGATGCTCATTCAAAATGCCGATCAATTCGGCCTCGCCCAGCTGCACCAGTTGCGAGGACGGATTGGCCGCGGAGTGCATGACAGCCACTGCATCCTCCTCACCACCGGCAAATCCGAGGAAGCCAACGACCGCCTCAAGGTGTTGGAGGAAACCAATGACGGCTTTCAAGTAGCCGAGGCCGACCTCAAGCTCCGCGGCCCCGGCGAGCTCACCGGTCATGATCAAAGCGGCTTGCCTGCCTTCAAGTTTGGCGACCTCCGCCACGACCTCAATCTCATCGAGCTGGCCCGACATATCGCCTTGGAGATCGAAGCTGGCAACTAGGTATATTTTCGTGATAGACTCTCCGCATGCCCGAATACGGGGAAGACACCGATATTTTGGATGCGCTGCATGGGGAACCATCCCCAGACCAGGGCTACATCACGGCTATGTCGCACTTTTACCGAGGCGAGATCGGCCGCATGATGGTTTGGCGTCAACGACTCGACACCACCACTACGTGGGCCATCACCTCGACCGGCACAATCTTTACCGTCGCGTTTTCATTTGAAACCGTGCCGCATCTCATCTTCTTTTTTAACCTGGCCATTGTGACTATCATGCTCTGGATCGAAGCGCGGCGCTATCGGTTCTACGATGCCTTTCGCGCCCGTGTTCGCATGCTCGAGGCCCACTTTCTAACCCCTGTACTGCTCCGCGAGGAACCAAAACTCGAGGGTAACTGGCGCAAATTGGTTGCCGAAGACCTTCTTGTGCCCGCGTTCAAGGTGAGTATGTTTGAATCGATCGGCCGCCGCCTGAAACGTAATTATGCATTCATCGCGACCATTATTCTCTCCGCTTGGATCACCAAAATTTTTATGCACCCCCCCAACGGCAACGAGATCAATTCAGCGGGTACATTGTACGAAGCCCTTGCGGTCGGAGCCTTCCCGAGTTGGTTTGTGGCCGCCGTCATGATTGGCACTTTTGTCACCGCCGCCAGCATAACCATTTATATTGCCAAACATTCCACGGGCGAAATTACTGAGATCGGCAAGAGCAGTCGAACTAACTGGATGGGCTGATGCAACTCAACCCGCAACTGGCCAGCTTGCCGGTCTATAAACCCGGTCGCCCTCTGGAGGAAGTCGCCCGCGAACTCGGCCTCCCCTTGGACGGGCTCATTAAACTTGCTTCCAACGAAAACCCTCTCGGTCCCTCACCTAAGGCGATAGAGGCCATGCAGCAAACGGCCACCCAAATCCACCTTTACCCAGACGGTAACGCCTTCTATCTGCGCAACACTATGGCTGAGCGGCTCGGTGTGGATGAAAACCAATTGATTTTTGGAAACGGCTCCAACGAGATCATTGAATTCGTCGCACACGCCCTTCTTGGCAACGGCATGAACATCGTGGTCTCCCAATATTGTTTTGCCATTTACCCAATCGTGGCCCATCTCACCGGCGCAAGTTGCATCGCCGCGCCGGCAAAAGAATATGGTCACGACCTACACGCCATGGCGGAGGCCATCACACCCAATACCCGCATTGTTTTCGTCGCCAACCCAAACAATCCAACCGGCACACTCGCCTCGCACGAGGATGTTTTGGCACTCATCAATGCTGTTCCGGACCATACGTTGCTGGTTATGGACGAGGCGTATTTCGAGTTTCTTGATGAACCGCTCGACCTAATACCTCGGCTGCT
>Ga0315320_10003567_pt1 | contig 12748 bp, 11 predicted proteins | sample M140m21515metaG_FD_203458 | JGI IMG/M metagenome (GOLD analysis project Ga0315320, IMG submission 203458) | Ammonia-oxidizing marine archaeal communities from Monterey Bay, California, United States - M1 40m 21515 | ecosystem: Environmental > Aquatic > Marine > Coastal | place: USA: California...
CGATCGAACTGATCGACCTTCGCACCATCTACCCCATCGACATGGACGCCATCGAGGCGTCGGTCAAGAAGACCGGCCGCTGCGTGATCGTCCATGAGGCACCGCGCACCAGCGGCTTCGGTGCGGAGATCGCGACCCAGATCATGGAACGATGCTTCCTTCATCTTGAAGCACCCATCCAGCGCGTGGCCGGCTTCGACACGATCATGCCGTACTACAAGCTCGAGACCGAATACCTCCCGGACGCGGACCGGATCGAAAAAGCGATCAACGAGATCCGCGCGTACTGATTCCTCACCGAACCACACGAACCCGACGGATCACCATCCGACACGACGAGGCGAACGACCATGGCAGGCGTCACCCAACCAAAGGACCGATCACACTTCATTCTTCCCGACCTTGGAGAAGGGCTGGATGAAGCCGAACTCATCAAATGGCGGGTCTCCGTCGGTGACGAGATCAAGGAACACGAGACTCTGGCCGAGATGGAGACCGACAAGGCTCTGGTCGAAGTCCCGAGCCCGTGGACCGGTACCGTCAGCGAGCTCTGTGGCGCGGCCGGTGACATGATCAAGGTCGGTGCGGTCCTCGTGCGATACGGCGATGGTGGTTCATCCACGGAAGCCGTTCGGGTCGAGAGCCCGCAGGCCTCCGAAACCGCAGCCGAAGAGGCCGGCGAAGAGGATGCCGGCACCGTGGTCGGTTCGGTCTCGGGTGAACTCACCGTCAGTGATCGTTTCACGCGAAAGAACGAAGAGGATTCGAACACCGAACAGGTGCGAGGCAAATCGCTGGCAACCCCTGCCGTTCGACGTATCGCCCGTGAACTCGGGGTCGACATCAACCTCGTCGCCGGCAGTGGTCGCGGTGGACGCGTCACGGCATCCGATGTGCATGCCTTCGGTCACGGCGGTGCATCCGAGACGAGTCCGGTCACCACGGGATTCACACCACAGGCCGTCGCGATTCCTGCGGATCTTCCGCCGGTCGATGCCGGGAACGTGGTCGAGACGATCCCGTTCCGAGGAGTCAGACGCAAGATCGCCGAAGCCCTCGACCGATCGGTCAAGACCGCGGTCCACTTCACGGTGGTCGATGAAGCGAACGTCACGGACCTTGATGCGAAGCGCAAGGAATACGCCAAGGTTCTCGGCGCGAAGATGTCCATGCTTCCGTTCGTGATGAGCGCGATCTGCAAGGCACTGAAGAGTCACCCGTCGCTCAACGCGATCGTGGACGATGCACAGTCACAGATCCTCCGAAAGGACGCGGTCAACCTCGGGTGTGCCGTCGACACGGAACACGGACTGATGGTGCCCGTCATCCACGGCGCGAACGCATTGTCGATCGGTCAACTGGGCCAGGCGGTCGGTGAACTGGCACGAGGGTGCAAGGATCGAAGCATCGAACGCGAGCGTCTTGCCGGTGGCACCTTCACGATCTCAAACGTAGGATCATACGGCGGCATGTTCGCCACACCGATCATCAACTACCCGGAAGTCGCGATCCTTGCGGTCGGAAGAGCGAAGGAAAAGGTTCTCGCGGAGAATGGACGGATGTTCGTGGGCAATGTCATGCCACTGAGTCTCTCCTGCGATCACCGCGTGGTCGATGGTGCGGAGGGTGCCCGTTTCCTGAACACAGTGGTTCGCTTGCTGGAAAACCCATCTGAATTGATCGATTGATCAAGGTGATGGCCCGAATAAACGGGGGTCTTGGATCCCATAAGTCGAGACTTCCGACAATGATGTCCAGTTCTCGAAGAGCACTGTGAATTGGGGGGCCACTCTTCACGGGTGGAGGCTACCATTTACATCCCACCGCCAGAAGCGGACACTCACCGAAAGGGTTTCAGAGATGGAAGTCGACAAGGATGCGATTTTCAAGGGTGCCTCGAAAGACGCCATTGAATTGTTGGAGAAATTCGAATCGAAGACCTCCAAGATAGGCATCGTCGGACTCGGGTATGTCGGATTGCCGCTTTCGAAAGCGCTGCTTGAAAACGGATACTCGGTCATCGGTTTCGACGTCGATCAAAGAAAGATCGATGCCATTAACGAGGGTCGCTCATACATCAAGCATCTCGGTGATGACTTCTTCGAGATGATCCAGAAGAGCGACAGATTCCACGCGACGGCCGACAGGAAGGCGCTCAAAGAAGCGGATGCGATCCTTCTCTGTGTGCCCACGCCGCTTGGCAGACACAACGATCCGGATCTGAGCTACGTGCTCGATTCGACGCGAATGGCCGCCGAAGTCCTGCGGCCGGGACAGCTTGTGGTTCTCGAGTCAACGACCTACCCGGGCACCACCAGAAACGAGATGCAACCGATCCTCGATGAGTCGGGACTGGAATGCGGAAAGGACTACTTCCTGGCATACAGCCCCGAACGTGAAGATCCGGGCAATGCAGGACGAAGTGCGGGAGAGATTCCCAAGCTCGTCGGCGGGGTTGATGATGTCGCGACCGAACTGGCCATGGCACTCTATTCCAGGGTGGTGGCAAAGGCTCACAGAGTCACCAGCGCAGAGGTCGCCGAGAGCGCGAAGCTCCTCGAGAACATCTACAGAGCCGTGAACATCGCACTCATCAATGAAATGAAGATGGTTCTCAATGACATGGATGTCGATGTCTGGGAGGTCGTTGAAGCAGCGAAGACCAAGCCATTCGGTTTCCAGGCCTTCTATCCAGGGCCCGGCCTCGGTGGGCACTGCATTCCGATCGACCCTTTCTATCTGACCTGGAAAGCAAAGGAAGTCGGGCATCAGACACGATTCATAGAGCTGGCGGGTGAAGTCAACACCGCGATGCCTAAATACGTCATCTCCAAGGTCGCGGAAGCCTTGAATGACGACCGCCTCGCCATGAATGGTGCGAACATTCTCGTGCTCGGGATGGCCTACAAGAAGAACGTCGACGATCCCCGCGAGACCCCTGCCGCGGAGATTATCGAGAGACTTGCTGAAGCAGGCTCGAACGTCTGGTACCACGATCCACATGTTCCAAGATTCCCTGAGATGAGAAAGTACAAGTTCGACCTGGAGTCACAAGCCGTGAACCCGGAATCGATCGCCGGGTATGATTGCATTCTCATCATCACCGACCATGATGACGTGGACTACGAAATGATCGGAGCGAACGCTCGACTCATCGTGGACACACGTAATGCGATGCACAGGGTGCCGGAAGAGCTGATCAAGGCTCGATGCGTCAAGGCATGATCGAACGCGGAAGCACGAACGCCTTCAAGACCGAAGTGCTCCACACGGGCCGTTTCAAGCTCGATGGTGGCGGCATGTTCGGAATCATCCCTCAGGCTCTGTGGTCGAAATGGGTCGAGCGAGATGAGGCCAATCGAGTCGGTCTCGAATGCAACGCCATGCTGTTGCAGGATGATGAGAGATGCGTCCTGATCGAAGCCGGCTTCGGTGAGAAGTGGAACGAGAAGGATCGGGGAATCTTCGCCATGGAGACCCGGACCGCGGTGGACGCGTTGGCTGAGCGGGGAATCGAACCGGAGGAGATCACCGATGTCATCCTCACCCATCTTCATTTCGACCATGCCGGGGGGATCACCCGTTGGAGCGATCCGGGACGCGGTGACGAGGGTGGATTCGAGCCGACGTTTCCCAACGCGCGAATCATCGTTCAAGCACGGGAATGGGAGGATGCTCTGTCCAATCGTTCCACGATGACCAGAACGTACCTCGAATCACATCTCAAGCCGATCGCGGATCGGATCGTCACCATCGATGGTGCATCCGAGGTTCTGCCGGGCATCACCGTGAGCCCGGTTCCAGGGCATACCTGGGGACAGCAGTCGGTCGAATGGTCTGACGACACACACATGTTCACGTTCCCCGGAGATGTGTGCCCGACCCGAGCCCATGTCCATCCATCCGCCAGCACCGCATACGACGTCGAGCCGTGGACCAACATGAACACCAAACAGGCCGTTCTGAACCGTTGCCGGGATGAGGAGCGACTTCTCGTTCTGGGACATGACCCCGAGGCGGCGATCGTGCGATGCATCGGTCGCCCGGATGGACGCCCTGGACACGTGCTGGAAACCGTGGATTCGATCTGAACCGGTCCGATACCTTTTCATGCTTGCCTTGAGGCACCCGAGGGCTGTATCCTCGATCGACCATGATGACAAAAGACAGATACAACATTCTTCTGACCACCCTGTTCCTTCTCGTGATGACGTTTTCAGCTGAAATCGCCATGGCTCAGAATGAAGGACCAAGAACACCCACCGCATCGGGAACGAGCCCCCTTCTTGGGATTCTCATCGCGATGGGCCTCGGCGTGGTACTGGTCGTCGTGAGCATGATTCCCTCCAAGCGGTACACCGAAGACACCTGACCCCGACCTTGGGAAGGAACGTCCGATGATTCGATCAAAGCTCGGATGCCTCGTGCTTCTGAACATCGCAATGCTGGGAGTGCTCGCTCTGGTGAGCCTCTCGCCGGGTGACTCCGCCATCGCGGACAGCCAGTCCGCGGCACGCGGTGAGTATGTCGCGATCTCGGGAACGATCGCCGGTACCAAGACCCCGGTCATCTGGGTGGTCAATCAGGCGAGTCAGGAGCTGGTCGCATTCCAATACGAGGAACAGCGGAATCAGCTCGTCGGCATCGGCTACCGAAACCTCAACAACGATGCCAGCACGATCGAGAGGTCTCGCCAATGAGTGGATCCTCGAAGAACGACACCCCGATCGCGACCGCGATCCTTCTGGCAAGCGCCTTTCTGATCGCGGCACTGACCATCGTCCAGGCGGGAAGACTTCCAGTGAACAATGCGTTCGCGGGTGATGCGGTCACCGGACTGGAAGGCTACACGCTGCTCACCGCATCGAGTGGTTTCGGCAAAGACACTCGACCATACGAGTTCTGTTACGTCATCGACAACCATGACGAAATGCTCTTCATCTACGAGATCCCGCAGGCGAACGACAAACGAGTCGTCCTGAAGAGTGGGACCTCCCTGCCGGGCCTTTTCGCCGCAGCACGTGGCGCGACCAAGCCCTGAGACGACCGGATCCGGTGCAGACATGAGTGACATACGAAGCCAACGATCGAATCATGTGACCGTGGATCGCAGGATGGTCGAATCACGAACGGCATCGTTCACAAGTCGATCGATCAAGAACGAGACGAAACTCGCCGGCCATCAGATGGCGGTTTCGATGACGGATCTCACGACCCTTGAAGGCAAGGACACCGCGGGCAAGGTTCGCAGTCTTTGCTGCAAGGCGATCGCGCCGGGTGGCGGGTCCCCTCTGCCACCGGATGCGAAGGCGCTTCCACACGTGGCCGCGGTCTGTGTCTACCCCGAACTGGTTGAAACCGCACGAGAGGCCCTCGGAAACAGCGGCGTGAAGGTGGCAAGCGTCGCGACGGCGTTTCCAAGTGGTCAATATCCACTCGCGGTCCGACTGGAGGATGTCGCCCGGGCGGTCGAAGCGGGTGCGGACGAGATCGACATGGTGATCTCGAGAGGTGCCTTTCTCGCAGGTCGCTACGAGCAGGTTTCGGATGAGATCAGAGAGATCAAGCAGGCATGTGGTGATGCACACCTGAAGATCATTCTCGAGACGGGTGAACTCGAGACCCTCGACAACGTCCGACGCGCGAGTGATCTTGCGATCGATGCGGCATCGAGCATCCCAGGTTGCGGCACGCTCGAGGACGGCGAAGTGTTCATCAAGACGTCGACGGGCAAGGTGTCACCGGCCGCGACCATGCCGGTCGTTCTGGTGATGCTGGAAGCGATCAGGGATGCCTGGCTCTCATCGGGAATCAGGATCGGAATGAAGCCTGCGGGTGGAATCAAGACCGCGAAACAGGCTCTGCACTATCTGGTGATGGTGAACGAGACACTCGACGAAAGCTGGCTGACTCCGGCACTGTTCAGATTCGGTGCGTCGAGTCTGCTCGACGACATCGTTCGTCAGTACGCCAAGCAACATGGCGGAAACTACCTCGCGCCCTGGGATGTCCCGACGGCGTGAGCCTCAGGACGACCCCTTCTCCCATTCGGGAAGCCACATTCTGAAACCACCCTCGAAGGCGTTGGCATTGTCACCCCGACGACAGAACTCGGGCATCTGGTCGTCGGTCTTGAACTTCTTGCTGTTTCCACCACCGAGAACGATGTAGTCGGGAAGAAGACCGTTGTAGAGGATCTCGGCGATCTTCCTGACCTCATCACGCCACGCCTTCTTTCCCATCTTCTCGAGTCCGGCTTCACCGACGATTTCCTCGAAGGTGTGACCGTCTCGATAGGGCATGTGGGCGATCTCGGTGGGATGGACGATGTATTGATCGATCAGGCAGGTGCCCAGACCCGTCCCGAGACCCATGAACAGCATCGATCCACCTTCGTAGCTTCCGATGGCCTGCATGGCGGCATCGTTGATCACACGAGTGGGTACTCCGAAGGCATCGGAGAAATCAAAGCCGGCCCAACCGTCACCAAGGTTGACCGGATCGATCTGGGCCGTGTTCCTGTGGATGGGTGCGGGTATTCCGATCGACACTCTGTCGATGTCCCAACCCTCGATGCAGGTCTTCACGCCCTCGACCATTTCCTGAGGTGTGAGGTCTGGACCGCTGGTGAAGCGTCTCTTGTCGGGATCACTGGGGATGCGGACCTTGACGTGCGATCCACCGATGTCGATTGAAAGGACTTCACTCATGACTTTCTTCCTTGTTGAGCGCTCTCCCGACCCGGGAGACCTCGAGCTGACCTGAGGAGATCATAATCAACCGGGCTCGTGCTAACATCTGAATCGCCGATGACGGCAGGACGGAGCAGTCAGTGAGTCGAGTCGAAAAGAATCAGGATCATTCGATGACATGGGACTACGACCCCGCACCGGAAACGACGGTGGTCGATGTCCAGCCAAGGCAGAGTCTCTTCATCGGGGGTGATTTCGTCGCTTCGAAGAGCCGCAAACGCTTCGATACGATCAATCCATCGAATGAAAAAGTCCTGTCTTCGATCGCCGAATCCGGAAAAGCCGACGTCGATCGCGCCATCTCGGAAGCACGCAAGGCATTTCGGAAGTGGTCGAGGATCAGGCCGATAGAACGAGGCAAGTTTCTATATCGGATCGCCAGAAGGATCCAGGAAAGGGCCAGAGAGCTCGCCATCCTCGAGACCATGGATGGTGGAAAACCGATCCGGGAAAGTCGTGATGTCGACATCCCCCTGGTCGCCCAGCATTTCTTCCACCACGCAGGTTGGTGCGACAAGCTTCGATATGCGATTCCTGGAAACGTCGACCCGAGACCTCTGGGCGTCTGCGCCCAGGTGATCCCCTGGAACTTTCCACTCATGATGGCTGCATGGAAGATCGCACCTGCGATCGCATGTGGAAACACGGTCGTGCTCAAGCCGGCGGAGACGACTTCGTTGACCGCACTTCGTCTGGCCGAGATCTTTCGTGAATGCGGACTTCCGGACGGTGTCGTCAACATCGTGACGGGTGCCGGCGACACCGGTCGATATCTCGTAGAACATCCCGAGGTCGACAAAGTCGCTTTCACCGGATCCACCGACGTCGGCAAGAGGATTGCGCACGCCTGTGCGGGCACGAAGAAGCGGGTCACACTGGAACTCGGTGGCAAGAGTCCCAACATCGTCTTCGCTGACGCGGCGATCGATCAGGCGGTCGAAGGTGTGGTCTCGTCGATCTGGTTCAATCAGGGACATGTCTGCTGTGCCGGATCCAGACTCTTCGTAGAGGAATCCGTTCATGACGAATTCGTTCGTCGCCTGAAACATCGCATGAGCAAGCTTCGGGTTGGAGATCCTCTCGACAAGAACACCGATGTCGGTGCGATCAATTCGAAGGAACAGCTCGATCGAATCAACACCTACCTCGGATGCGGCGTGAAGGAAGGCGCGACCATGACTCAAAACGAGTCATCTCCCCTTCCCAAGAGGGGTTACTGGTGCAGACCGACCTTCTTCACCGACGTGCACCCGAGTTCCACGATCGCACGCGAGGAGATCTTCGGTCCGGTGCTCTCGATCATGACGTTTCGAACACCTGAGGAGGCGATTCAGCGTGCCAATGATTCTCCATACGGACTGAGTGCCGGAGTGTGGACGGACAAGGGTTCGAAGGTCTTCGAGATCGCGTCGAGACTGAAGGCGGGAGTCGTGTGGTGCAACACGTTCAACAAGTTCGATGCCGCGAGCCCGTTCGGCGGTTTCAAGGAATCAGGATGGGGACGCGAGGGCGGACGTCATGGTCTTGCCGCATATCTCGCATGAGGAGGAACATGAGCACACGAGACGCAAAAAGGATCGAAGTCGCTAAGACCTGGAAACTGTTCATGGGGGGTGCGTTTCCACGCACCGAATCCGGCCGATCCATCGAGCTCCTCTCCGAAACCGGTGAGCTGGTCGCACACATCTGCAGAGCCTCGCGAAAGGATGTTCGGAACGCCGTCGAGATGGCGAATGGAGCGAGTTCGGGTTGGGCGAAACGGACCGGCTACAACCGAGGACAGATACTCCACAGAATCGCCGAGATGATGGAAGCGAGAAAATCGGAATTCATCGATGCGCTCCGATCAACCGGAACGATGAACTCGAAGGATGCTGGACATGAGACCGATGTCACGATCGATCGGATGGTCTCCATGGCGGGGTGGTGTGACAAGGTCGAGCAGGTGCTGGGCTGTCGAAACCCGGTGGCCGGCCCCTACCACAACATGAGCATTCCGGAATCGATGGGCGTCGTCGGAATGATCGCTCCCGCGTCATGTTCACTGCTCGGCCTGACCAGCATGCTCGCACCGGCCCTGGCGACTGGAAACGTCGTGGTCGCACTTGCCTCGGAAACGAACCCGATCCCGGGACTTCTCCTGGGAGAGATCTGCGCCACCTCGGATGTTCCCGGCGGAGTCGTCAACATTCTCAGTGGTCAGGTCAAGGAACTGCTCCCCCACTTCGCGACACATCGGGCCTTCGGTGGCGTGGTCGCGGCGGGGCTGACTCCAGCAAGAAGACGGATCCTCCAGGAGGGTGCGGTCGATGCGCTCGTCAGAGTCCACCCGATGCTGGATGTCGTCGCATTCGATGATGACGAGCACTGGACGTCACCAAAGGTCCTCATGCCGTTCGTCGAAACCAAGACCATCTGGCACCCGGTCGGAAGCTGATCGAGATCAGAACGCTCGGTCGATGAGCGACACTTTCCCTGGATCGGAACCCTCCACGTCGAAGATGTCCAGAACATCTCCGGTAGACACCTTCCCACCCGGAAGGCAGACCATCGCCTCGTCTCTGGAGTCATAAGCCCCCAGGACCTGTCCATTGAGATGAACCACACCACGTGACATGGATGACAGGTCCACCACGAGACCACCGGTCGAATCTCCGGAGATGGTCGATTGATACCAGGTCGGGGTGGTCTCCTTCGAGGGACCCTCGAGGGGGACGTAGTTGTGAAGAACATCGTCCGGGATTCGGTTCGTCGCGAATGCGATCGACTTCGATCTGGTTCCAAGAGTGTCGACGATCTCCCAGATCCCGAATGATCTCTTGAGACCCTTGCATGATTTCTCGCTTCCATGGTCTGGACGGAACACGAGAACGTTCTTTCCACTCTTGAACGACCCGGTCTCGGTCGGTGAAACAACGAACGTTCTCCGGGTCCCGGGCTCGCTTCTGATCAAGGGATGATCGTTCAACAACCATGTACCTGAGATCGAGATTCCCGGGACGATTCGGAGTGATTTCTTGCGTCGGTGTGTGAATGTCCATGAATAGGAATGTGGTGAGGAGACACCCTCTGAACATTCCAGAATGAATGGATCCGCATCGAATGGATTGATTGGAGCCACATCTGACTCGAACACGAAATCGAGACCATCGAACCTTTCCAGAACATCGATGGGTTCATGAACACCAGTGGACTGGATCTGATTGTTTCCTGTTGAAGATCCACCGAGTGACTGGACGAGCACGGTGAGGTGTTCGCAAGACGGACCGACCTTGATGTTGTGTATCGGATCCGAGTCTCCGTCGTAGCGGATGGATTCGAGTGGAACACCATCTCGGAAGATGTCCATGTTCTGAGGACCCTGGGGGAGATGAAGCTTCAGTGCCTTGGTGCTCTTCTGGAGACCACCAAGTCGGTACCAGCCGAAACGACTGGATGAATCGCATTTGTTCATGGATTCCTCCTTCTTGATGGAGGCATATCGTGGACTGTCTCCCGAAGCTTCCCGGTTCATTGACGAGATGGACCAGGTGAGATCATTGATCTTTCCGGGTCTTCGTTTCGTCTTGCGTGATTCCAATGTTCGCGATGTCCCATCAGATGCGACATGCAGGACGTTCTTGCGACCCTTGGTTGGAACGTGCATCCCTGATGAATCGATGCAACGAGATCCGATGACGATCCCATCCGAATCGATCTCGATGGTCCGGGCGATCATCGGTGTGCAGAGCACGATGAGGAGGTCACCGTGTTCCGCGACGAGAGGTGTCTCGGATTTATCATCTGGGACGATCATCTCGATATCACTGCCGTTGATTCCAAAACACGCGGTCGATCCCGGGACACCCATGGCGACGATCATTCGATCGGCCACGAAATCGATGATGGACACGTTGGCATGATCAAGACGACCCTTCCCGAAGAGATCCACCCCGGTGAGCGACCAGCTGCCTGGAGACATGTTTTCGGAAGTGAAGGAACGCCCGTCCGTGAGGATGACATCGAGGGATTCCGGCTTATCCGGGCCACCCACGTTCAAAACGATCTCACCCGATTGACCCCGCCGTGGGACCATCAAGTGCCCGGTCGATGCTGCCTGAACAACCGGTGCATCAAGCCTGGGATCGAGTTCACAAAGCATCCGGCCGAAGGTGGAGGCGAATCTGAGCACGGGAACAGCGTCTCGCATCTCATCGATGACCACCCCTTGGGAATCGAGGATCGAACCCGGGACCTGATGATCTCCATGACGAAACTTGGATTCGATGGACGCTGTTGAAAACCTGTGTCGACCTGAGACCGCATCGTCGATCACGGGCATCCCACCGGCCGCAATGACCTTGAGAAGCGTCTCGGCAAGTCGTGAGGGGTCGTCGGAAGTCGAAAGAAGGCTCACGATCCTGGGTGCTTCAGGTTGGACGGAATGAAGTTGGCGGATGTTCGCGAAGAGATCTGGATCGTCGGAAGCACTGCGCCATGTCTCGATGGTTCCATCAAGGTCGTGCCAGAAGCCGTTCGCGGTCATGACCGGAACGTCGATACCGAATTCTCGGACCATGCGAAGCAGTTCACCGAGGTAGGCATCCCCTTCAGTGGTGTTGCCGCAATTCCACTCATGCTCGATCTGCACGGAGAGAAGAGGTCCGGTCCGAGGGGTTCCATCGGAGGATTTCCCCTGCTGGAATCCGCTGACCCGACGACTCACCTCGGACCACCAGGTGTTCAGGCGCGAGAGAAAAACGGGGTCGTTGGACCTGATCGAAGGAGGGCCCGTTTTTTCGGTGCCTTCATCAGGCAGCCAATCAGGCAGACCTCCCGATGCGAACGGTTCTCCGACGTTGGGCCCCATGCGAAGGAGGACCCATAACCCGACATCCTGGGCGGCTTGCAAGAAGGCTGAAAGGTCTCGAGGCCCCTCGAAGTCGAACTGACCAGGCAGGGATTCATGACAGCACCAGGGCACACTCGTCTGTATGGCGGTGAAACCGAGAGATTTGAGTGACCTGAGCCTCGAAACCCAGTCCACGGGCTCCAGTAGCAGGTACTCGACCCTGGCGGCAAGGATGGAGATCGGTTGATTCTTGACTGTCAGCGCGCGTGCGTCAGATGAAATGAGAGACAAGGGGCTCCTTCTGCAGTACTCACCGCTCAAATAGTATGCAGGAGGCTAAACTTGTCGATCTCGTACTCACGAAGTCATTCAAAATAGGTTTCAAACATGTCCCACAAGCAGCACATCGAGACACACCGAAAGCTGGATGGATTTCGATCCAGCCTGACCGGGGTGTTTCTCGCCACGATGACGGGTGGTGTGATTCTGCTGCAGGGATGTGCATCGGACACGCAATGGGTCGATGAAAAGCTCGATCGAGTCCTGTTCGAGAGTTCGCGAGACATGGGTAGTGAAGCACCGGTGCCGAGTGACCAGGGGTGGATGAGTGGTTCGGGAACCGCGTTTCCGGACAATCGTTTGATTGACAACACCCCCCCCACCGACAATCCGTCGGCGGAGGATCTCAGATTCATGCCACAAGATGCCATCGACCAGGATGCCAATCGTGTGGCACAACGCATCAGCGACATGTCCGAGCCACCACCGGATGCGGTACGGATCGGTCTGGTCGAGGCCATTCAGTTCGCGACGACCAATTCCCTGGAATACGTCAACGCGGAAGAGGATTATCTCATCACCGCACTCGCGCTGCTCATCGAAGAGCACAAGTGGGAGCCGAGATTCTTCAATGAGTTCAGACTGGATTCCGAATTTGGTGACTTCGCCGGGTTGGAGACGCGTTTCGACAGTGCGTTGACCATCGTCAATGATTTCGGAGTCTCACAGAGACTTCCCATGGGTGGTGAGGTCACAGCAAGGCTCATCGCAAGCACGACGAATCTTCTCGACAACTTCTTCTTTGTGGACGGTGAATACGCGGACAACGTCGATCTCGTTCTTTCAGCGGACATCCCACTGCTTCGTGGTGCCGGCAACACGGTGC
>Ga0315320_10003568_pt1 | contig 12747 bp, 7 predicted proteins | sample M140m21515metaG_FD_203458 | JGI IMG/M metagenome (GOLD analysis project Ga0315320, IMG submission 203458) | Ammonia-oxidizing marine archaeal communities from Monterey Bay, California, United States - M1 40m 21515 | ecosystem: Environmental > Aquatic > Marine > Coastal | place: USA: California...
GAGAAATTGAAGCGGTAATGAGATGGCTTAATTCTGCGGCTTCAAACCACTTCCTTTGAGACTGGAAAGGTAGGTGATCAAATCGCGGAGTTCTTTGCGAGTCAGGGAGTTGGTAAAACCAGACGGCATTGCCGTGCCTTTGTTGACTCGGGCTTCGATGGTTTCGGTAGGGATTGCGCGGACTTTGCCCGTGACGAGATCACGGAGCCCAACCGTGGCGTTGCCATCGGATGTCAGATAGCCGGAGAACGTACGACCGTCGTCAGTGAGGACCCTCGTCATCTCGAAGCCTTCTTTGATCTGACGTTTCGGCCAGATGACGGATTCGATGATGAGTTCCAACGGAAGGCCTGCGGCTACAGCCGTAAGGTCAGGTCCGCTCTGAAAAGCGTTAGTAGCGGGAGTCACATTCTGAATCTGATGGCAAGCCGCGCAGTTCGTGGGCGACGACAAAAAGACCTGTTTTCCAGCGGCAGCATCACCGGATTGGCGAACCTCCTCAATCAGTGACCGAACCAGCGCGGGATCGTACGCCATGGCATCGCCTTGTTTGATACCTATTCGCGTTTTCAGAGCATTGACTAATTCGAGGTCGTCGTGGCCGGATGCACTAAGCCAGCGACTAATAAGCTTGGCTTTGTCGGCTGAAAATTCGTTTTCCTTGACAGCAACTGCCAACGCCTCAGCACCTCCGCGACGGTTCATGATGATGCTTAGCACAGGCCCAAACGGCTCAGCATTTTGTACTTCGTGGAGTAGGCGAAGGCTTGCAGCCGCCGCCGTTATGAGGTCTTGTCTCGCGGTAGCTTCTAGTGCAGCAAGGTAAACCGTTGGCGAGATTCTGCCTGAGATCAACGGCTGAAACTCTTTGACCGCAATATCAGGCACGAGTTCAGACAGCGACAGGATTGCGGCGGCTTGAGTCTGCTCGTCCGTCGCGTCGCCGAGCATGAGTTTCAATTTTGGAATAAGCTGAGGCTGCTTCCAGAGTCCGGCCAGACGAGCTGCCGATATGCGGACGCCTTGATTCTCGTTTTCGAGAAGTTCCGCCAGCTCTTTATCAATGACACCTGTTGGAACAACGCGGCGTCCTTCCGCGATTGCTGGAAGCGACATGAATAGTTGCGGATCCTGCACCGCTTGGCGAAAGACAAGGTCAAGGTCGCTCGCCGTACCCACGCGAGCGAGTAGCTGCAACAGCTCGCGCCGACCGTCGGCCGAAATCTCCGGTGACTCAATCAGTCCGCGGACCTGGCCAGCAACGTCGTCACCGCCAAAAGCCCGTAGCACGAAGATCAATCCGGCAGGATTTTCGAATTTGAGCTGACCCTGATTTAATGCCGGCTTCCATTGTGGCGCCAAAGCGTGGACGGTTTGCGTGAGTGCGTGGCTTGTGAAACGGTCAATCGGCTGGTCCGTCGCTTTTGCAGCGACCGCCATTGACTCCGCCGAATGAATGTCGCTGCAGGCAACAATTGCCTCCAGTCGGACTCGCGGATTTTCATCAACAATACTCTGCTTGAGCAAGTCAAGCGGTGACTCAATACGGTCATGCCATCGTCCGGCAACACGTGTTGCGTAAGCCCGCGCTCGATATTCTTTGGAGTTAAGTAAGCGTTCCAGCAATGGTTGGTTAATGACTTCGTGTGACTCAAAGACGCCGATCGCTTCATACAGATAATGCTCAATGTTGGAGTCGTTTTTATCGAGAGCGTCCACCCATTTGGTGATGGCCGGGATGATTTCATCCTTTGGCAGATCCGCCAGTCGCCGTTTGGCTTGATAGCGGACGTAGCGCCAGTCGGATTTGAGTTGTTCACAAAGCTCAGCAGCACTCATTTTCGACAATTCGGGGGCCTTGGCCAGCGGACGGTCCTTCGCGGTGACACGCCAGATACGGCCGTGAGTCTTGTCGCGATCGGGATGTCGAAACGACGCCTGATAGTGGCCGATAATCGGATTGAACCAGTCCGCGACGTAGATCGCGCCATCGGGCCCGATCCGAATGTCGACGGGACGAAAAGCGTTGTGTGATGACGTTAGCAGGTTGGTTTGAAGTGACAGTCGATGCCCGGAGCCATCGACTTCCTGCTTGAACCGGTTGACGTCACGGGCGAAGTAACCGGCAATCAACATTTCGCCCTGAATGTCGGCGGGCAGGTGTGGCGACTCGGCAAATTCGATGATCATCGACTTGATCCGCGTTGCGCCGATCTTCATCTCGCCGCCCCAAAAGCTGGAGATACGTTCCGTACTCACCATGCCGGGCAGCAACTCGAATACGCCTTCACCGTTTCCCTTAACAAACGGCTCGCCCCAGTTTCCGAATGCGATTCCCCATGGGTTACCGCCGCCGCCCGAGCGGCGGAATCCGTCAAGCTGCAACCGTTGCGGTCGCAGTCGCCACGTTCCATGTTCGTCCAACCGGCTTATACCCCACGGTGTTTCGACGCGAGAAAACGAATGCAGCCCCTGACAGAACAACAGCTCGCCGCCGGGGCTCCACGTCAACGAGTTGATGTTCTGGTGGGTGTCTCCGGTGCCGAAACCGGTGAGCAGCACCTGACGCGAGTCGGCTTTGTGGTCGCCGCTGGTGTCTTTGAGATGCAGCAGATCGCTGCCCTGCGCGATGTATGCCCCGCCATGCCCGATCGCGAACCCCGTCGGCATGTCCAGGCCGTCGGCGAACACCGTCGTTTTGTCCGCCCGGCCATCCCCGTTGGTGTCTTCGAGAATCAACAGTTTGTCGTTCGGATTGTCGACCGGTTTGAGTTGCGGATAGGCCCACGTGCAGAGCACCCAAAGCCTCCCGGCGGGATCCCAGGACATGCAAACCGGATTGGCGACGCCATTGGTTTCGTCGGCGAATAGGCTTACTTCGTAGCCATCGGCCAGAGTGAACGACTTCCGCTCGGCCGCGACTGAGTTGTCGGCTTCCTTTCTGGAGACAGACAACGGGTTTTGCGCGACTGCATTGGATGTCACGATGACGGCGAGAGTTAAAGCTAATAGATATTTTGTCATTGGTTAATTACTCAAAGTTCGCCTAGTCGAGAGTCCAGATTCGCAATAGCTCGAAGGCATAATACAACGCAGCATCTACGAAATGATTTGGTCGATCACCCGCGCGGGTTTGACACCTGTGAGTCGTGCATCGAGACCTTGGAAGCGGAAGCTTAGTCGTTCATGATCGATGCCCAGCAAGTGCAGCATTGTGGCATGCAGATCGCGGATATGGAACGGATTTTCCACAGCGTTGTAACCGAAATCATCCGTGGCACCATAGGTCATGCCTCCCTTGATTCCGCCGCCTGCCATCCACATTGAGAAGCCCTTGATATGGTGGTCTCGACCGTCGCCCTGAGCCATCGGCGTGCGGCCAAACTCACCGCCCCAAATCACCAGCGTATCGTCGAGCATGTCACGCTGCTTGAGATCGGTGATCAGGGCCGCCGTTCCTTGATCGACCAGCTTGGCGGTGTTGGCCACACCCGATTTCACTCCGCCGTGATGGTCCCAGCCACGATGATAAAGATGGATGAACCGAACCCCGCGTTCGGCAAGTCGTCGTGCCAAGAGGCAGTTTGAAGCGAAGCTGCCATCGCCACCGCTGGTACCATACAGGTCAAGCGTTGCCTTCGACTCGTCCGAGAGATTCATCAGTTCAGGCACGCTCGTCTGCATTCTCGCGGCAAGTTCGTATTGCGCAATTCGGGTCTCGATTTCGCGATCATGCGAAATGTCGGCTCGGAGCTTGTTCAATTCGCCGATTGCGCCAATCACGTCAGCTTGCTGTTCAATACTGACGCCGGATGGTTGATTGACGTACAGCACGGGATCGCCGGAGGAATGAAACGGGACTCCCTGGAAGCGACCGGGAAGAAAACCGCTATGCCATTGCCTCGCCGCGATCGGCTGGTTCTGTCCGCCACCGACCGATGTCAGCACCACAAAAGCAGGCAAATTATTGCTCAGCTGGCCGAGACCATAGGTGATCCAGGAGCCCATTGAGGGACGTCCTGAAATCTGCGTGCCTGTATTGATAAGCGTATGCGCCGGATCGTGATTGATCTGATCGGTCGTGGCCGAATTGATGATGCACATGTCGTCAGCAATCTTACTCATGTGAGGAAACACATCACTGATCCACTGACCTGATTCACCGTACTGGTTAAAACTTCTTTGTGGCCCCAGACAAGTGAGTGCTTTGTTTTGAAGTTGCGCGATCGGCTGGCCTTTGGTAAACGACTCCGGCATCGGTTTGCCGGACATTTCTGTGAGTTTTGGCTTGTAATCAAACGTTTCCAGATGCGATGGGCCTCCAGCCTGGCAGAGATAGATAACTCGCTTCGCTTTGGGCGCATGATGCAACGGGTTCACCACACCGAGACTGTCCAGAGATTGCTCAGCTCGGGTTACAGTGGTCCGACCAAGCATTGAGGTGAGCGCTGCCGCACCGACGCCAACCCCACCCCGGCTCAGGAAAGTGCGACGATTGACCAGATTTCCCATGTGTTTCAAGTGGTTCATGATCATTCCCTGGTAATACATTCGTGAAGATTGAGGATCGTACGCGCGGCTGAGGTCCATGCGGCAAGCTCCACAGCATCGATCGTCGATGGTGCAGGCCGCAGGCCGATCTTCCCAAACTCAGAAGCACCGGCTGGGTTCGTCTTAAACTCTTCCCGATGTTTCTTGACCAGTCTCGTCAAAACCAGAAGTTCGGCTGACGTCGGCTCGCGCGATAGCGCTTCGCGAAAACTGAAGTTGAAGCGATCAACGTCCGTGTTGCCGCCTTCGGTGATCATTCGGCGGGCGAGTTCTCGTGCTGCCTCAACAAAGGTCGGGTCATTGAGCAGGACAAGTGCCTGAATCGGCGTATTGGAAACCGAACGCTGCACAGTGCACTCCTCACGAGTGGGGGCATCGAACGCTGCCAACGCCGGGTGCAAGAAAGTCCTCTGCCAGAATGTATACAGGCCGCGGCGATATTGACTCTCTCCCGTATCCTGCACCCAGGTTCGCGTTGGAAAATTGAGGTTCGCAAGATAACCTGCCGGTTGATAGGGGCGAACACTCGATCCACCAATTCGCGTTGACAGCAGTCCACTGATTTTCAGTGCGTTGTCGCGTACGAATTCGGCATCCAGTCGCCATCGTCCCTGCCGCGCCAAAAGTTCGTTATCCGGATCTCGTTGAAGAAGCGATGGTGTCGCATCGGAAGACCGGCGATAGACGTCGCTAACCGCGATGAGCTTCATCATGTGCTTAATGTTCCAGCCACTCCCAATGAACTCATTGGCCAACCAGTCAAGCAGCTCGGGATGAGTTGGTGGTTGCCCCTGAGCCCCGAAATCACCCAGGTTGTTTGCCAATCCGCGTCCGAACATGAGTTTCCAAAGGCGATTGACCATCACTCTGGCAGTCAGCGGGTTGGATGGCGAGACGACCCAGTTGGCCAGGTCAAGCCGTGTCAAACGTTGACCCGCTTTCGCAGGAATCGAGCCAAGGGAGACCGGCACAGCGGGCTGAACGATTTTGCCGGTGTCGTCCTGCCAATCGCCCCGACCGAGAATACGGACGACGCGAGGCTCTTTCATCGACTGCGAGATAAGAATTTGAGCCTGTTGGGCAAGCACTTTCTTCTCATTTGTGGCATCGTCGATTCGCTTGCGAAGGGATGCCGTACCTGGCGCCGTTGCGCGGAAGTAGTTTCGTAGTTGATCCTGCTGAGTCTGACTTCGTGCTTCTGCTGTGATAGCCAGAATCGCGGCGATGTCTTGTGGCACCGCGTGCTCAGCGTGCGCGTGTTTTGATGTCGTGAATGCAAGGCGGAACCGACCGATCGTATGATGGTGACCGAAGTCTTGCGGCATTGTAATCGTAATGCTTTGCATCGTGCCATCACCGATTGGCTTGGTGAAAGAGATGATCGCCGAGTGGGATTTGCCAACTCGCGGGTAAATCGCCCAGGCTGTTGTTAAATTGTCATCGATGAGATTTCCAATCGGGAACTGGTCTTGGCTGTAGGTGGCGGTGGCGCGCTGAAAGGCGACTGGTTTGTCACCGACCGTGAGTTGACATGCGCCGAGGACAAAATTGCCCTTCTCGGCGCGCCCTGGGCCTTTGGCCTTCAGTGACTCATGCGGAAGTACTTCTAAACGCAACGCAGTCACATGCTTGATTTCAACATTGAACCTTAGCGTGTATGAGTCCTTCTCCGGGTTCTCGCCAGACGCGAGGATCGAATCATCCGGCTGAACGGTCAACAAAGCCCCTTCGCGGGATATGGATTCGGTTGGGCGAATTACTGTCCAGTTGGTATCGGTAAGCGATTCCGCCCATGACGTTTCCCATTGAAGCTGTGCCTGATCAATTTCTACCGAGGGAGCGGTGAGTTCATGCTGCGCTTCCGCGAGCATCTTGTTCAATTCTTCGTCCCGCCGTTTCTGTGACGAGGTAAGCAGCGAAACCGGAGCCTGAGTGCCAACGGGAGTTTCCTGAAGATCGGCGAAGAAGGCTGCGAAGCTGTAGAAGTCCCGCAGGGTGAGCGGATCGTATTTGTGATCGTGGCACTGGCAGCAACCCATCGTGAGTCCGAGAAATATTTCGCTGGTATTTCGCACCCGATCCGCAGCGTAGATGGCAGTATATTCTTTGGGCTGCGCGCCGCCTTCGCGTGTTGTCTGGTTCAGGCGATTGAACCCCGAAGCAATCTTTTGCTCGTTGGTCGCGTCTCGAAGCAAGTCGCCAGCCAACTGTTCGCGAACGAATTGGTCAAAACGCATGTTGCCGTTGAAGGCTTCAATCACATAGTCGCGATACGGAACATGATGCCGTTTGTTATCGCCATGATAGCCATTGGTATCCGCATAACGGACCACGTCCAGCCAATAGACCGCCAAACGTTCGCCGAAGTGCTGAGTGTTCAACAGCCGGTCCACGAGTTTCTCATAGGCATTCGGATCATGGTCGTTGATAAAAGCATCAACCTCGCTTGCAGTCGGCGGTAATCCCGTCAGATCGAACGACAGCCGGCGAATGAGTGTGCGGCGATCGGCTTCGGCCATCGGTTCGACGGCTTCTGCTTTGAGTCGCCGATTTACGAACGTATCGACGGTGTCCATCTTCAGCAACGCTTTCCCGACGCTCGGCAGTTCGGGGCGTTCCAATGGAATGAACGACCAGTGCTCGGAGTACTCCGCACCTTCGTCGATCCAGCGTTTGAAAATTGCAACCTGTTCCTTCGTCAACCGCGGCTTCGTAGATCTGGGCGGCGGCATCATCTCATCTGGGTCATCTGACATAATGCGACGCAGGATTTCGCTGTTCGCCGAATTACCCGGCTCGAATGCGTGTTGGACCGCTTCATCACGAATGTCGAGCCTCAAGTCATTTTCTTTGGCATCCTCGCTGTTTCGGTCTGGCCCATGACAGTGAAAACAACGGTCTGACAGAAGCGGCTTGATGGCGTTTATGAACTCGACCTTTTGCGGCTCGTCTGCGGAAACCTGCCGAGCCGATGCCACGGTGCTAACTGTCAAACAGACGCCGAGGAAAACGCGAACCCATTGGCCCGATGCAATTCGCCCATTCAACTTCATGATCTTCTCAAGTTTGATGCTCCTCATTTATTCTTCTCCCTGACTGTCCCAGCCACCGCTTCTTGGATTCGCAGTTCAGCCTCTTCCAAATACGGTAACGCGTTCTGCAGCTCTTTAGGGAACCAGCGACGCGACGGATTCATGTGATCTCGGCTGCTGGCCGTTTGCTGACGGTTGCCATACAGAAAAGCCCAGTTTGTTGGACGCCAGTATCGGAACCACAGATCGTTCTTGTGCCCAATCGCTGCTCGCAGGATCTCAGCCGATTCAGGCACGAGCGTTCCCGACACCTTTGCGACAGGGTCTTTTTTGCGTTTAATCGAATTCACATGCTTGGCAAATCCCAGTTGCGATGCGAATGTGCGAGCTGCCAGCCAGTGGCCGACTGAGTTCAGATGCAGTCCGTTGCGGGAAACTTCGGCCGCCCCATCCGATGACTGGATAGCGGCGAACAGATCGACGACAGGCAGTTTCTGCTGGCGTCCCAGTTTTCGGATTTCGTCAGCGTACCGTGCCAACGTTGTGTTCCGCTTGTCGATGTCCAATTCCAACTGCAACGGATTACGAAACGGCGTCGGAGTCACGAGCACGATGCGTTTCGTGTACTTTGCGATTTGATCGAGATGTTGCTTATAAGCAGCCATGAATTCGTCGATTCGTTCAGGGCCGTGCAGCGATTCGGATTGTCCCATCCAAACGAACACGATGTCACATTCAATTTGTGTTCGATCATCACGTTCGCCGTAGTCCGGCTTTTTCACTGCGTAGAAGTTTCGAGGGCGTTGTTGCTGGTAAACGGTGTCGGCCTGCCAAGCAAGGTTTCTCATGCGCACCTTGTGTTGTGGATGCGCGGCTGCAAGCAGTGTTTCGAGATATCCGTGTCGTCCACTTTCCAACGCATTCGTCCCGCCCACGATTACGATCGTTTGGTCTCGATCGATTGTGAATCCATCGGTGAACGCAGGCACGGGATCTTTCCGTCGAACGAGTGGCCGAAGCAATGTTGGAATCTCACTATACTTGTTCAGAGCGGCCAAATTCGCACCGGGCGCAAAATGCCAGAGATTGGCTAGAGATTCACGCGCATCATCCAGTTGCAGAAAGAGTTGCTCCGGATTCCCAGCGATGCCGCCAGAAAAGCCGTGATCCATCACTCGAACGGCAATGACATTTTTGCCCGGTTTCAACACCCCAGCGGGGATCGGATAATTTCGCACCGTGTAATGGTGGCCAGGATTCTCATAACCGCCGACCCGTGTTCCGTTGACCCAGGTAATGTCCATGTCGTCGATCTGACCGAGATGGAGCGTTGCGGCGGCTTTGGCCTGTTCAACCGACAGTTCGATACTCTTTCGGAACCAAACGACGCCATCAAATCCAGGCAGCTCGACGGAGTCAAAGTGACTTGGCACCTTCATTGTCTTCCATTTGCTATGGTCGAAATTTGGCTTTGCCCAAGCTTCCTCTTGTGATCCAGGATCGACTCCTGCGATCAGTTTCGACCAGTATGGAAGTTCCTGCTTTGGCAGTGCCGCAATCAACTCTTCTTCGCTTAGCCTAGCCAATTCAATTTTCGGATTGTGTGTCAGAGTGGGGTTACGGTAGTGGACCGTCTGTGCTTCGCCACCGTGAATCTGCAAGGCGATCTTGCCAGACAATTCTCCCTCTGGATCGTCAATGGCCGTGCACAACTCGCCATTCACTGCAGTCCAGATTCGATGCCCCACAGCAAGAATTTCGTACCGGTTCCAGTCGCCTTTCTTCAACACCTTGACGGCGCGATCATTCCAGTCCAGTTTCCCGCGACCATGTTCGTGGTACAGGTTGCCCCACACATTGCCAATCAACTGGTCGTGACCGACGTCTGCCTGGTAACCCATTGCCTGCCCGTGAGCGTCTAACGGCTTCGAGCGAAACTGAATCCCTGCGTTGCGGTCGTACGGGGTCAGCTTGACATCCAAAGTCAGGTAAAAGTCCTTCACTTCAACGTCGGACCAGAGGAATTCGTTCCTGGCAATGTTTTTATCCGAATGCCCAACGATAACACCATCCTTCACTGACCAGTAACCATCGTTTCCACTCCAGCCGGTGAGGTCCTGTCCATTGAAGAACTCAGTGTTATCACGCGGTGCCATGTCTTGTTGGGCCATCGCAGTGGCTGCGAACAACATGCAGCTGGCGACGAGAGTGACGAGTATAAATCGCTTTTTCATTGTATTTGTCTCGATATACATCATTTCTGTCGATTTGGATCGCGGCGGAACGGCCGAGGCACTTCTTTGGCACTGTCACCGAAGCGATCAAAAAAGGTTCAAGCCGTCATTTTTGGAGTAGATCAGCCGCTGCCCGAGAGCTGCGAGATATATGCATCCAGTGCACACAGGAGCGTCAAATTCATGTCGGACAGCGTTCGTCATCATGATCTTTCTTCTGTCCTGCAAGTTTGTCGCACAATTATCCATGAGTCCTTGATTTCGGAAATAGTCGATAAACCGTTGGCGTGACACTCGATTTGATCAGACAACGAATGTTGCATCCGCTTTCCGCGATTTCCGACTACTAACAACATCCGATGGTGATGCATCCTATGCATGTCATAACAAAACCATGCCGACTGCGACGCCATACTAAGCAGTCAGTCCCACAACCTGCCGGCACAGTTCGGGCTAACGCCGGAGTGTGAACGCAAGGCTGCCCGCAAGGTAACAGCTAAGCGAAGGACCCACCGGCTAAAACGGCTCGTGGCTGTCGAATTTCTTGATGAAACCACCAAGGTGGTTCAAATGCGGCGTTACCCCAAAAAAGACCAGCTATCAACCCCTAGTCCTTGGGCAGTTCATTTTTTGGTAGGTGCAGCAGAGATAGGCGGACTACGAGGCCTCCACGATCCGACTGGTCCAACTGAGGGCTCGCACCGCGTGTTTCGTGGCGGCGACTGCGTGTTTCGTGGCGGCAACTGCGTGTTCCGTAGCTGCGACGGCACGGCTGCCGCTTGCGGGGCGGCATTGCGAAATAGGCATTCGCCGTCGTGCCACGGCCCGGTGTTAAACTGATCTCGGGTTCGGCCCCGTCCGGTTATTCTATTGATAGGCTAAACAGACGCGTTCCACGCATTGCCAAATTCGTCTCAACCGCCGACTGGCGGGCCAGTTCGTTCTGGCCAGGAGCGAGTGAGAGGTTTGGAGTTTTTTTGGAAACAATTGCGTTACCCGTGTCATTAACAGCGATGAGCTATCCCGACGACAGAACCGAAGGCCCTGATGCCACCGAAGAGGTGCAATTGCTATTCGTGCGCCATGAAAACTCAATTCGGGCGTTCGTGAGGGCTCTGCAGCCTTCTCTGGCTGATGCAGACGATGTGATGCAGGAGACGTTTCTTACGGTATCACGCAAGGCGACAAGCTTTGAGCCGGGAACGAATTTCGTGGCGTGGGCCTGTGGCATTGCGCGGCTCAAAGTGCTCGAGAATTTCCGCCTGAAAAAGCGGGCGAATGTGCTCAGCGAGGCGGCCATCAGTGCTTTGGCCGGGGACGCTCCGTCGCCTCAGTCGTTGAGCGAAAGGGAAGACCCACTCGAGGGATGTCTTGAACGACTGACTCCGAAGGTGCGCGATCTGCTATGGCGGCGCTATTCCCGGAGACAGAGTTCGGAGGAGATGGCCGAGGCCGCCGGAATGACGGCGAATGCAGTTCGAGTGGCACTTTCCAAAGCACGGGTCACCCTGCGGGACTGCATCAATTCTCAACACCAACACGCCCGGTGAAGGCCCGATGAAAGAGAAGGACCACAACAGCGAACTCGACGCTCTGATTGACGCCTGCCTGGACGGTCAATTGAGCGAGGAGAAGGCCGACAGGCTGAGCCGGTGGATCGAAGGATCCAGCGAAGCGCGGGAGCGATATTGGCAAATGGCAGCTGTTCACGGATTGATCGAGCAGTCGATGCAGAGTGCTTCGCTGAAGGCGGCTACCGGACAAGAGTTTGTAACGCCGGTGAAAACGGACGAGGGTTTTCGCTGGTCACGGATCAACGCAGTTGCCGCGGGACTGGTGATTGGGCTGTTGAGCGCTTCCCTGGCGTGGGCCTACGCAGTTCCGCTGATCAATCCGTCGCCGCGCGAGAGCAAAGAGATCGTCTTTGAGAGTTTTGAAGATCCCGAAATGAAATTGGCGGGGCGTTTTCCAATAATCGCTAACCAATGGTCCGGCGCGGTGCGGTCTGTGCCCGGCAACGAAGACGTGCCTGCGGTGGAAGGAACTTGTGTTGGTCAATTCAGTGCGCCGACCAAATCCAAGTTTACATACGCCCGCTACCTGATTGATTTGGATGAGCATCCGGAACCGGGCGAAGAGCACGTCAGATCGGTCGAGGTGGAGGCTTCATTCTTCACCTCAATCCCGGAAGAGTCGTCGGTATTTCAGATTCGTCTAGGCGCTTTCAGCCAGGATCCCGGGGCAGTTCGTCCGATCTGGAATGATCATGACTTGCTCTTCGATACCGTCCTCGGGCATGTTGGGCGGAACTACACGACAGAGCTTGGGCAACGAACGGGCTGGCACAAGTTGCGAGCCAACATCGAAGTTCCGCCGGGAACGCGAAGTATCTTGATCTCGCTGGGTGCCGGGGACGATGAACCTGGATCTACCACTTCTGACCACTTCGTTGATGCGGTGCGGGTTCGTCTTGTTGATACCTTCGCGCCGCCTCCGGACGATTGAGTTGGTAACCCGACGCGTCAGCGAGGGACAGTGCAAATCCCTCGCTGACGCGTCGGGTTACCATTGCTGTTTGATGTAGCTACCGTCGCCAGACGGTAGGGCTTTCACAGATCCCCACGCTCAGGCGAGCGTGGCTACATCTGGAATCAGTGAAAGAAATCTTAGCGTAACAACAACAAAGCGACAAAATGAAAACAGTAATTGCCCTGACTCTCTTGCTTGCAGCCTCAACAGGCTTCGCAGAAGACAAGCCCGCTCATCTGTTTATCCTCTCAGGGCAGTCCAACATGCAGGGGATGGATCCAGAGACCGGCTTCCTTCCGGAGGCCAACAAGCTCTTCGAAGGCGACCAAGTCGTCTACATCAAGGTCGCCAAAGGCGGCCAGCCGATCTGCCGATGGTTGGAGGAATGGACCGACATCGCC
>Ga0315320_10003569_pt1 | contig 12746 bp, 15 predicted proteins | sample M140m21515metaG_FD_203458 | JGI IMG/M metagenome (GOLD analysis project Ga0315320, IMG submission 203458) | Ammonia-oxidizing marine archaeal communities from Monterey Bay, California, United States - M1 40m 21515 | ecosystem: Environmental > Aquatic > Marine > Coastal | place: USA: California...
CTCCAGAAGCCTTCTTTGTAGACGCCCTCGAACGAGTTTTGCCATTGCGAGCCGGTCCATTCATATTGGTCTCCTGTTGCAGTATTGGTTACAAATTGTGTATTGTTTGTTGCACTTGCATCAAAAGCAATAGTCCAAGCTGAACCATTATAAGTTATAATATCGTTATTGTTGGCTGATAATCCCCACGTTCCAGCGGCACTAGTTTGTCCCAGTATCAAATAACGTTGCCCACTGGCGGCGGCTGGTAATGTGCCGTCTCCTGGGTATGCATTTGCTGGATTAATAATTGCATCAACTGTGCCTTGTGTATTGGCTGGTTGTGTTCCAGCATCCAGTGTTACTTTTATTCGTTGTTTATTAACACTATCATATGATATTGTGCCAATTACATCCTGGCTGCTGTCAGTTGGATCAGCACTTTGTCGTAATCTTAACTGACTGATACCATCACGTAATTCGCCATATGCAGGTAATATTTTACTCCAATCAAGTGTTGCTCCAGCAGAATCAACATTTCCGCCCTGCTCATTTAATATTGTAGCATAATTATCTTCATAACGCAACTTATAATTTTCCAGTGTTACTATCTTATAATTTTGAAACTGTGAAGTGAAACTTTCGCCCAGTTTAAAACTTTCAAGGTTGTCATCATCAACTTGATTAATATTGTTTAAAATAGTGTGTATTAGTGTCTGCTTTTGTACTTTAACAGGTGGACTAATATAGATAGGTAATTCAAACTGTAGTGTACTGACATCAATAATTTCATCAACACCACTTGGTACACTGCGCACACTCCATGTCATGTTGGTTAGTTCAACATAACTTAAACTTGTCCAGTCAAAGGGATTATTAGTTGTGTGTATATTTAAACTGGGATTAAACAGTACTAATATTTGTTCCAACATTTGTAATTTTTGTTCTGTATTACTGGTCCAGATATCAACCTGCATTTGTAAATTATACGGTACTGGTTGGTAACGTGTAATCTGATATGTGTCGCCCAGCTCATCCAAATACTTATTTGTGTTGTTATCGTATTTCTTTTCAAACACTTGTACTTTGTCACTGTGTTGTGCATGTGTACGGCGCTCAGGAGCAATGCTCATGTCACTCACGTAACAACTGATAAACGGCGTTGCATTAACCACGTTCTCACTGTTGTCTTTTACTATATGTGCCGCCATACGGCTAACATCACCATAGCGTACAGGTACAGTCTGGTAAATTTTTGTACCATCTTCCTTGGTACCCATTTCAACACTAAATCCACTAAACAGTCTTATAAACTGTTGTATGTATCGGCGCATTTGTTTATCATAAAAATATTGCATTCGGTTATCCTACATCTGGTTTAGGTAATATTGTTTGACTCAAGCTCTGTCTTTCAGCCTGCTCAATTCCATCATCGCCAATAAACGTTTTGTCTGTATTGTTAATAAATTCTTCAGCATTATATGTTTTACTGCTCCATGTTTGAGCTGTGATATTATCATACAGTCTGTGCCATTTTGTTCCACGTCTTACAAAAAGACGGTTTGGTGTAAAGTCAGCACGTACAAAGTAATCGCCTTCGTTTGGACTGGCTGGGAAACTGTTGCCTGAACTTAATGATTCACCGTAACTCCAAGTTTTATCACTTCCTGATTCATGACTTGGGTGTTGATCAACACCGCCAAACAAATGGTCAGCCAATGGCTTACCTGCTGGGTCTGCCGCTTCAGCCGCATCCACAATTGCATTACTAATATCCAGTTCTTTCTTGTAACTACTGATAACATTTTTAAGACTGTCTTCTTGTTCAGCAGTACCAAGTATATCTGCATACTCTTGGCTGTCTGTAATTGGAGATAGTTTTACACGCCAAATATGTGGCATCCATGTTGCACTAAACCCTTCACTACCACGGTTGGCATCCTGTACCACATAAAACTTTGGAATAGGTTCACGATTTGCATCAAGTGCTAAATCATCTAACAAGTGTGGTAACTCAATAACGTCACCCGGCATTAGTCGTCTGCCCATGATCTCAACACATTCATTCATATGGAATGTCATGAATAAAACATCGTTCGTTAAAAATAAGCCAAACTGAGTTAGATCGAAATCATTGTCACTTACATTGTATACTCCACGCATTTCGTAAATATCTTTGTCATATTTACGATCACGGTTTTCCATAAACAATAAGTCTTGTATTTTAGTTTCGTTTACAATACCATCAATATTTGTAAATTCTCCACTTAGTGGGTCAACTTCCATACCACTTGCGTAGTTTGGTTGTGCTGGATCATCTGTTTCGCCCAAAGATTGTGGTCCGATATACTTGTGTACATACGCTCCAGTGCCGCCTATCTGAAACTGCTCTCTGATAGAGTTATCTAGGAAGTAATAATCATTTGTTTTAGTGGGCTTCCACAAACTGAGTCTTGGCATAAGCTATAATCCTTTATGATATTTATCTGTTCGAGTTCTTCTAGATCGTATAAATATTGTATAGGAGTATACATATGGCACTACGTGACACAATTATTAAAGAAATGGAACTAAGATTAGGCGGACAAATGGTCGACGTTGAACTAGATCCAGCTCATTATAACCTTGCTATTGATAAAGCATTGGACAAATACAGACAACGAAGCGAAAATGCTGTTGAGGAAAGTTTTGTACACTTGCGTTTACAAGCAGAAGTTAATCAGTATACACTCCCAAATGAAATTATCGAAGTTAAAGATATTTATAGACGAAGCAGTGGTGTAAGTGGTACCAGCGGCAACGATTTTGAGCCGTTTGAAGCACAATATCTTAACACATACTTGATGCACAGTGGCAGAGCCGGCGGATTAGGTGTATTTGATGCACTTGCACAACACCGAGAAGCACTTGGTAGATTGTTTGGTGCAGAATACACATTTACTTGGAATCACACCAGTCATTCTTTACTTGTACATCGTCGTGTTAAAACAGATGATGACTGTTATTTACATGTATACAACAACAGACCAGAAGAAGTATTGTTTCAAGACGTATATGCCAAGCCTTGGATTAAAGATTATGCCTTTGCACATGCACGTCTAATGCTAGCAGAAGCACGTGGTAAGTTTAACACTATTGCTGGTCCACAAGGCGGCACAACACTTAATGCTGACGTTCTAAGGGCGTCTGCGGAAGCAGATTTGGACAAACTAGAGCAAGATTTAACCCTATATGCTGAAGGCAGTACTGGGTTAGGCTTTGTTATCGGTTAATAACTTTTAAAAAATTACAAGTACTTGAAAAGGCAGGATTTATTCTTGCCTTTTTTTGTTGACAACCAAGACGTTTTACTATATATTATAAGAGTAAGTTAAACAAAGAGGTAGTAGAATGAAAATCAAGGGTGCAATGACTGTTTTAGAAAGACGTGCTAAGTTTTATGGTAAGACACTTGACTGGCTAATTGATGCTATGGATCAAGGCATGGATGAAAACATGACAGTTACCGAAGCATATGAAGTTTATAAAATGGATCAAGGATATGTTTGGTGTGGCATTAATGGTTATGGTTTTACTACTCCTGAAAAGAACCGTGAAGAAACCAATGTTTACTTTGGTCACGGACATCAGTTAGAATTGGACATATAATATGACATTCGATGATTTAGCATTTGAAGAAATTAGAACAGGGCATTTTCAAGCTAAGATGCAATTTGGAAAGTATCAGCTGAGTGTTGTTTTACTACCAGGCAAAACACAATACGAAGCGGCAGTGTTTGATGATGATATGTTTGTACAGTTGCCAGGAATACATCCTGATTATTATGAAGACTTTTCAGATGATGTAATACCTTATCTTTTACCAGATGATGTTAGTGGTATCATGCGTAAATTAAAAATGCTTGAAGGCCCAAAATAATTTAAAAAAAGGCTTGACAAGTAAGACGTTTTACTGTATATTATAAGAGTAAGTTAAAAAAACAGGAGTTATTAACATGCAAAACGAAATCCAAACACTAATACAAAAATGTAAAGCAGACTATGTTAAATTTGCTACAGCAGGCGGACGTGGTATGCCAGAGCCAGACAGCTACTTTGGTAAAACACTTGCTAACTTTGAAGATAGTTTCACTATTAAAGAAGGCAAAAAGTATATCAAGATTATACGTGATAACGGAGTTTGGGGTTTCATTGTTAATACAGATGATGATAAACTGTTTAAAAAAGGTGATATCCTTAAAGCTGCAGGTTACAATGCGCCAGCTAGGAATGCTGCACGTGGTAACATTTTCGAAGAGTTCAGTGTAGCATGGACTGGTCCACATTACCTAAAGTAGGTAGTTGACATTAGCACCGCAAGGTGCTAATATATGATTATACAATAACACCAACAAGGAGATAAAGATGGGAATGAGCGGATATGTAATGGATATTGAAGAAGCCTTTTGGGGTACAGTATCTAAAATCATTAAAGAATCTGAACATGTAAACGAAGCAATGACAAGAGCAGTTGATCTTGGTAAGCCAATGGTTCCTTTTATGAGTACGTCAGATATTGAAGATGGTGTTAGTGAAATGTGGAATGACTTTTGGAGCGAATACCAACAATGAACTTAATTGGCGTATGCGGTTTAATCGGCAGTGGTAAAGGCACCGTTGCCGATATTTTAGTACAAAATTTTCAATATGAAAAAATTAGTTTTGCTGATAAACTAAAAGATGGTGTCAGTGCAGTATTTGGATGGGATCGTGACATGCTGGAAGGCGACACAGATCGTAGTCGTTTGTGGCGTGAACGTACTGATGAATTTTGGACTAAGGAAACAGGCACAGAGGTCAGCCCACGTCTAATACTTCAGTTATTTGGTACTGATTGTATGCGTAATGGATTTTTCGACGGTATTTGGGTTAGTTTAGTTAAACAGAAAATTTTAGATAATCCAGACAAAAAATATATTATACCAGATGTTAGATTTCCAAATGAAATGAAAGTCATAACAGAACTTGGTGGACAAGTTTGGCAAGTTCGTAGAGGAGATTTACCACAGTGGTTTATTGATCGTCAACATTCAACAGGATTTATTCCTTCAGATGTACATGAAAGTGAATGGGCATGGGTTGATGTTGATAGTGCATTTGATGTTATTTTAACTAATAATGGAACACTTCAAGAGCTTGAAAAAAGTGTTTTAGACACGTTAAGTACGTAGTTATTACCTTAACCGCCCTATATAAGTATGCTTCTGCTAAATACTAACAGTTACTAAAACACTGAAAGATTCAGAGGAGAATATATTATGGCTACTTTAGTTTCCCCAGGCGTTTCCGTAACAGTAGTAGATGAGAGTGCATACGCATCTCCAGGAACAGGTACAATCCCATTCATTGCGATTGCTACACGTTCTGACAAAGCAGACCCTACTGGTACAGAAACAGACGGAATTGCAAAGTACACAAAGTTAGCAAATGCTGGCCAAGTTGTACCTGTTACATCACAACGAGAACTGACACAGTTCTTTGGTGATCCAATATTCACCGCCGCAGAAGGCAGTGAAACAAGTGAGTACGGCTTATTGGCCGCTTACAGTTTTCTAGGACAAGGCGCACAGGCATATGTTGTTCGTGCTAACGTTGACCTAGCAGACCTAATCCACAGCGCAACAGCACCAACGGGTGCAGTAGCAAGTGGTTCATATTGGTTAGATACCAATGCAAGTAAATACGGTGTACATGAATGGAACGGCACATCATGGGGACTACAATCAGTCACAGTTGAAGTCGACACAGCCGCAACAGCAGGCGAAGTTGCTGGTACATATACACCAAGTGCAACAGTAGTAAATGGCGATTATCTTGTTGCTGTCTTAAGTGACGGAGCAACAGATACTTCAATTCATTACTTTAAAGGTGTTGCTGGTTCTTGGGAGTCTTTAAACAATGCAAGTACAGGTACAACATCATTTGCACCACACTATAGCGCACCTAGTTCACCAACTACAGGTGATGCATGGATTAAAACAACAACACCAGGCAACGGCATTAACTTAGCAATATACAGCGCAAGTGCAGCTGGAGTATTTGGATCAGAAAATGTTGCAACTATAGATGATGCACAAGGCGGTGGCGGAAATAACATCAAACAAGATGGTACAAGCGTTGCGGCTCAAACACTAGTAAACAGTGATATTCACCTAAGCCTATTTGCAGCGGCCACAGGTGGTTTAACAATTGATAACGTTGTAGCAGGTGCAGCAGCTCCAATTACAACTTCAAACTTCTTTGCACAAGATGCAGAGCCAACAGGCAATCCTGCTAACGGTGCATTGTGGTTTAACAATACACGCACAGACTTAGACGTATTAGTACGTGGTAATGGTGCTTGGGAACGTATTGCAGAAGCAAACATTCAATACTCAGTTACTGAGCCAACAGAAAACAAAGCTGGCGGCGCATTAACAGCAGGTGATATTTGGGTTAATACTGGTGCAGTTGAGCGTTCACGTCCAGCATTATACCAGTGGAATGGTTCGGCACATGTATTACATGACAACACAGATCAAACTACACAAGACGGTGTTGTATTTGCTGATTTTACTGACCAAACTCGTGTTGCTCTAGCAAGTGGCGCAATTACAGCAATTACTGGTGCTCCTGATCATCAACTTTACCCAGCGGGTATGTTGGCAATCAACATGGGCATGAGTAAAAACACTGTACGTAGTTGGAACTCAACAGCCGGTGCATGGCGCAATGCCGCCGCTAACCACGCAGATGGTAGTGGAGCATTTGGACGTCTAGCTCAGCGCAAAGTTGTAACAACAGCTATGCAAGCCGCAGTAGCAGGCAACGAAGATTTACGTGATCCAATGCGTAACTTTACACTATTAGCATCACCTGGTTATCCAGAAATGACTGATGAGTTAGTTACACTAAACAGTGACCGTGGCGAAACAGGATTTATCATTATTGATACACCAATGAGAAAAACACCAACACAAGCAACTGCTTGGGTACAAGGTGTAGGTGCAAGTGAAAATGGTGAAGATGGTCTTGTTACTAAAAACACATACAGTGCAGCTTACTATCCAGCAGGACGTTCAACAACTCCAGCAGGTACAACGGTAACTGTTCCACCATCACACATGGCATTATATCAGTATGCATACAACGATAATATTTCTTATCAGTGGTTTGCTCCAGCTGGTTTGACACGTGGTGTGGTACAAAACGCAAGTGCTGTTGGGTACATTACAACTGAAGAAGAATTCAAAGCAGTTGCATTGACTCAAGGACAGCGTGATAGTATGTATTCAAACAAAATGAATCCAATTGCAACATATCCTTCAGAGGGTGTTGTGTTTTGGGGTCAGAAATCACTACACAGTACAACAAGTGCATTAGACCGTGTTAATGTAGCACGTTTGGTTGCTTACTTGAGAGAGCGATTTGATGAAATCAGTCGTCCATTCTTGTTTGAGCCAAATGATACACCAACACGTGCAAGAATTACAAGTGTGTTTGAAGGCTTTATGAGCGACATTTTAGCAAAACGTGGTGTTACTGACTTTGCAATTGTTTGTGATGAGAGTAATAACACAGCAGCACGTATTGATCGTAACGAACTATACGTAGACGTTGCGATTGCACCTACGAAGTCAACTGAGTTTATTTACATTCCAATTAGAATTGTTAACACCGGTACACTTTCGTAAGTTAATACACAAAGATATTAAAGACCGCCAATGGCGGTCTTTTTTTTGGCTAAAAGTCATAAATATACATAACAACAAAACTTTTTCATAAGAGGAGAAAAGACAATGGCTGTTTTAACAAATTTAAGTGTACCAACAACGAGCAATAGCGCACCTGGTACTATTATGCCTAAAATGCAATATCGCTTCCGTGTATCATTTGGTTTTGATACAAGCGAAGTGGTTACTAGCAATGTAATCAGTGTAACACGTCCGACACTAAGTCACGATGAGGTTACTTTGGATACATACAACTCACGTATCTACCTAGCAGGTAAGCATACATGGGAAGCTGTTTCAATCGTAATACGTGACGATGTTGCCAACAGTGTGATTACACAAATTGATAATCAAATGAGCAAACAAATTGATATGGTTAACCAAGCAAGTCCACAAAGTGGTAGTTCTTACAAATTCCAGTGTAATATTGAAACACTAGATGGTGGTAACACAACTGCTACTATTTTGGACAAGTGGGAATTATATGGTTGCTATATTCAAAACGTAGCATATGGCGAAAGTAACTATGCAACTAGTGAAGCACAACAAATTACTGTTACACTACGTTATGATAATGCACAACACAAAGCAGACGGTACAGCAGACTTACTTGTTGGTGGTTCTACCACTGGCGGTACTGACCAAGCAACAGCTAACGGTCAATAATAGTTAGTCGTAATTAGCCATGTCGATTCGCAACCACGCAACAGAAACCTTCGGTACAGGTACTACCGAAGGTCTTCTGACTGGAATACCTAGACAGAAATTTAATTTTACTCTTAGTATATCATTAGCTGACACTGGTAGTCCTATCGAGTTTACTCGTATACAGGACTTAACATTGCCAGGCTATAGCTTTGATACGCAAATCGTCAACCAATACAATCAAAAACGTGTTATACAAACTAAACTTAATTATGGAACACTTGGTGTAACATTTTATGACACATTTGATAATAGTTTTCACGACATCCTAAAGCGATACACTGCCAATTACTACAACAGTGGTAATGGTATTGGCCTGTTTACTGATTTTGGTGAAAACACAGAAAGTCCAATCAATCCATTACACTCTACTACAAAAGGTCTAGATCCCACAGGTAAAAGATATTTTGTACCAGAAATAATGATTACACAAAATGGAATGGCCGGAACAGCACAATTCAGACAAACACGACTCAAAAATTGTATGCTTACTCAAGCAACTGGCGATACACTAAATTACAGTGAAAGCGCACCTGTAGTATGGACTACAACTTGGCAACCTGAACACATACACGTTGTTGATATCCCCGCCACTCAAGCAACATAAATACTCATATGGCTAGAAACTATATACAGGGCAAATTTGAACCCGTCAACAAAGAAAAGTATCTTGGCAAACGTGTGCCGATATATCGCAGTGGATGGGAACTACAATTTATGCGTATGTGTGATAAGCATCCTAACATATTAGGTTGGGCCAGTGAAAGCCATAGAATTCCATACAGACATCCACTAACAGGAAAGGCAACCACATATGTGCCTGATTTCTTTATTGTGTATGAAGACATGAATGGAAAAAAACATGCAGAAATTATTGAAGTAAAACCCAGCTCACAAGTAATGGGAAATGCCAAAAGTAAACACGATCAAATGCATGCAGTTATTAATGAAGCAAAATGGAAAATTGCTAGACAGTGGGCTAACCAACAAGGGTTAGGGTTTCGTATAATTACAGAAAATGAATTGTTCAGAGCACCACAAGGTAGTAAATCCAAAAGGAAAAAAAGATGACAAAAAAATTAGAAGAAACATTCAACTTACCGTCAATGGATGAACCAATTGAAGTAGATGATACCAATTTAATTGAACCTGTTGCAGACAATATTGATGAGTTAAGTGCGGCACTTGCCCATGTAGACAAGATAGACCAAGCACTAACACCAGTTAAAAATTTAGAAGCATTAGACAAGGACATGGATAGTTATGCTGTGGATGCAATGGATGCATTCCAGACACTCATGGACCTGGGCCAAAATGTTGAAGATAGACATGCGGCACCAGTTTTTGATAGTGCAGCTAAAATGATGGCAAATGCAATCACTGCTAAACAAGCAAAAATGGATAAAAAGTTAAAAGTTATTCAGATGCAAATGCAAAAGCAAAAATTAGATTTAGAAGAAAAGAAACTAGACTGGCAAATGACCAAAGCAAAAGGAACTGACGCAGATCCAACTGCTATTCAGGGCGATGGTGAAGTAATGATTGACAGAGCTGAAATTTTAAATAGTATTATGAGCGAACTTAATACGAACCAAAAATAAACAATTTTGCTAAATAGTAGCATACAGGAGTAATAAGATGAAGACATTGAACGATTATTTAATGGAAAGCGCAAAAACTTACGAGTTTCGCTTAAAAACATGCTGTGAGCTTTCCGATGACCAGCTTGATAGCCTGGAAAAGCATATGCGCAAGTACGAGGCGTTCGACATCGAATCTCCCAAGCGCACAATACTACAGAGTGCACCACTTGATTTTTACAACGTTGGTGCCACTGAGGTATATATTATGGACTTTAAGACAAAATTGCCAATGAGTCCAGCAATGCTAGTAAATGAACTAGTACAAAAACTTGGTATTAACGAACGTGATATTCGTGTTCGTAATAAGTTAGAACCAGCTGAACAAGAAGATGCTGCTAGTATGGAAGAGCCAACAGATGGCGAAACCGACGCACTATTGCTTGACGGTGAATACACTGAAGCAGAAAATCACAAAGCAGAAGATCATTATGGTGACCAGTATAATACTAAGTTTGTAGCAGAGTTAGAAAGAACTCGCAAAGAACACAACACTGAATACAAGGGGAAATCAAATGGAAGTTAATAACATTGACGATCTAATTAAACTTGCGGGTCTTGTTAACAGCCAGGCCCCAACAGCAACAGCTGAATCAGAAGTAGAAGAAGCAGACTGTGGATGTAGTGATGAACAACCAGCCGCAGTAATGACTAATAGTCCAGATATGTATGCTATCCTAAAGCGATTAGCACAAATGGGCGAAGTACATGAAGAAGAACCAGTAGCTGAATGGTCAAACTCACCAGCTGACGAATTAACTGGAGAACCAGAATCACGTATTATGGCGCAACCAAAAGGCGAACCAGTAGACACAAGTTTACGCCGTCACTTGGGTGCAAACGGACAAGTCGTAAAAGTAGAAGAAGGCATTGTAGATCATACTGTAGAAGATATGATGGAAAGCTATGCTGCATTTAAACTTAACGAAGCAACTGAAGGTTGTGCAGACTGTGAATACATGAAAGACGAAACAGATGGCGAAATTGACACATGTGATGAATGTGCGGCAGAAGAAAGAGCTGAAGCACGTAAAGCTAATGAACAAGCAGTTGTAGAAGCAGATGCTAAAGTAGGCCATATGGAAATGTTTTTTACGGACCGTGACGGTGGTGAAACAAGCATGGAAGTAGAAGTAACATTAGCTAATGGTAAATTAGAAGTTACTGGCGGCTTACCAGGGCCAGAAGATGACATGTATTGGGATGATGCAGATATTGAAGAACAACTACGTGATGCTATGCAAGATATGAGTGTTATTAGTTGGATGAACGAAGGTATTACAGAAGATCCAAGTAAACCAAGTTTCCCACAAACTGTAGAACTTGCTGGAGATAGTATTTGGGATAGAGAAACACCAAACCCAAAAACAGTCACAGTAACCGATTATAAAATGGAAGCAGATAAAGATGGATATGTACATGTAAAAGTAATGCATGATGGTCCATGGACTATCTATACTGACACAGGATTTGAAAAAGCCATCAGCGAAATGATTGGCATGGAAGTAACATTTACTGAACAAGGCATGCAAGAAGAAGGTGTGGCAAGTTTAGAAAGTGGAGATGACATGGATGAAGACATTAGCATCCTTAAACGAAACGCAGGAGTAGCATAATGTACCGTAAATTATCAGACATATTAAACGAAAGTCAACTACCAGAAGTAGAAGTAACGGCAGAAGCAGTGGGTGATAGTGCTGAATGCTTTTATGATTTACAAGATGAGTTTTGCGGTGAAGAATGCCCAAGCACACCACACAAAGCATTAATTGACGAACTAGTACGTTACCTAAGTGGTGACCAACTTCAAGATTTTTGTGATGACTTTCGTAGACATCATATGGCAGAAGCTGTTGTTGATGAAGCAGAAATTGACGAAGCTGATATTGATGAAGACAATGCATTCAATAGTGCGGCCGCTGATGCAGCAAAAAGAGGCGACAGTCACTTTACATTCAATGGTAAAAAATATCCAGTAAAAATGGATAAAGCAACAGCAAATGATTTAACTGATGACATCGAGCAGTTAAGAAAACTATCAGGAATTTAACGTCCTATCTACCTTAGGATTACTGGGCCCACACTGTGTGGGCTCTTTTTTTCAGTAATAAATACTATTATAATGAGGTTAACATGGCCACAACTGGTACAACAAACACAGACTTAGTTAAAAAACCATATCAAAAAGAACAAATTACTCATGCGCAAGCAACTGAGTTAGCTAAGTGTATACAAGATCCAAAATATTTTATGACTGAACACTGTTGGATTCAGCATCCAACTAAAGGACGACTAAAGTTTGACTTATTTCCTTACCAACAGGAACTAGTAGACACATATCATAACCATCGATATAGTATAGCATTAATTAGCCGACAGATGGGCAAGTCAACAGCCGCGGCAGGATATTTGTTGTGGTATGCAATGTATAACCCAGATCAAACTATTCTTATTGCGGCACACAAATATAGTGGCGCTCAAGAGATTATGCAACGTATACGTTTTGCATATGAAACATTACCAGATCATTTACGTGCTGGTGCTGTTAGTTATAACAAGGGTAGTATTGAATTTGATAATGGTAGCCGTATTGTAGCACAAGCAACAACAGACAATACTGGACGTGGTTTGTCTATCTCACTAGCATACTTGGACGAGTTTGCATTTGTTA
>Ga0315320_10003572_pt1 | contig 12737 bp, 8 predicted proteins | sample M140m21515metaG_FD_203458 | JGI IMG/M metagenome (GOLD analysis project Ga0315320, IMG submission 203458) | Ammonia-oxidizing marine archaeal communities from Monterey Bay, California, United States - M1 40m 21515 | ecosystem: Environmental > Aquatic > Marine > Coastal | place: USA: California...
GTGTGCCGACGCGGCGACGACGAGGCGTCGCTGTTGCTGTGCGACGCGTGCGACATCGGGGCGCACACGTTTTGCGTCGGACTCGAGTCCGTGCCGCGTGGAAGATGGTTTTGCGAACTATGCCGAGGAATGGAGGGAGAGTTCGCGGGAGCGCGCGATGGTGGGTCGAGTCGACGCCGACGACGAGCCGAGGCGGAGTCGCGCGCTCGGGACATTTTGTTACGGTCGGATGGCGGCGTCGAAGCCGTGCGGACGAGAGAGCGCAGGGCGGATCGCGCGCGTCGCGCGGTGAGAGCGCGTCAACGTGGGGAAATACGTCGACGCGGGGGCGGCGGCGAGCGATCGGTGATGCGCAGTCGCTCGGGCGGCGGCGACGACGCTCGAGTTGAGCAGATTTCGAGAGTTCACGTACTGAGAGAAGCCTGGGAAATGTTACAAAGCGGGGAAGTCGAGTTTCCGGGCTGGACGCGGATACAAAACACACCTTCGTCGCCTCGCTCGTCGGTGCCGTCGGCACCGCGTCGGGTAGGATCGAACACGGATGAAGACGGACCGAAGGACGTCGTGGACGAAGCGTGGGACGTTCTTGAAAAGGCGATGCACGCAGACGACAAGAAAAAGAAGCGGGCGTCAACATCGGACAAAGCATCAACCGCAGTCGCTAGCACCAGTGCACCGAAACTCAAACGTCCATCCATTCGAAGCGAGCCTCCCGGTTGGAGCATGTCGGCTACGGCGTGGAAACCGCGCGAGGAGACGGCGCGAGCGACGCCCGTTCCGCAACGGGCCGCACCGTCGAACTCTCACACCTCTCGGCCACTGCCCGCCGCATCATCACCGGATAAATCACTCAAATTCGCCATCGCCGATCGCGTCAAAGCCGTCTTGCGTCCGCTCTACGCCGCCGGAGACGTCACGAAGGATGAATATCGGCGTATTTGCAAATGCGCCACGAGCGAAGCTCTCGCTTCGAACGCCACCGACGATGCGTCCATAGCACACATAGTCCATCGCTTACGCAAGCGGTGATTTAGTCCTACAGTAGTACTAGCGCGCACGAAGCTTCGGCTCGAATGATCCGTTCCGCGCTCCACGCGTTCGACTCGAGAGGCACCTTCACAACGCGACTCGCGTTCTCGACGCGTATCCATGGCTGACCAGGTGCGTGACCGCGTTCCGACCTATAACGCACATGACACCATGATCTCGAACGCGTCATCGCGCGTTTACGTCCCGCAACGCGCGGAATCGTCGTGTCAAAGTTCGCGACTGACCACGTCGAGAGATTCGCTTCGTCAAACAGTTGAAGCTCATCGCGCCGATTCTGAAGCGTGCGCAGGAGTTGGACGCGGCGAAACCGAAAATTGCGTATTACTGCCGCATGCATGCCGTGCGCGAGGGGCTGAAACTCGATTATCGCTCGGCGGAGGTTAACGAGGCGCTGTCGGACGCCATGGAACGGCTCGAGCGCGCCAAGGCGAAGATGAAAGACGAACTGAACGAGGAACACGATGAGCTGGAGTGCGAGTCGTTCGCTTTGCAAATATTCGTAAAGGCCGATCGGGCCGATCGGGGTGGCTCGCGAGGGATGAACACGGCAAAAATGTTTTACGCGTCATCAATCTTCTTCAACGTTTTGCGACAGTTTGACGCCGACGGGAAATTGGACGCAGATATAGAGAACAAGCAGCGGTACGCGGAGTGGCGTGCGGCGGAGATAACGAAAGCGTGTAGAGAGGGTCGAAATGCGACCGCACCGCCAGCAGATGATGAGGGCGAAGAGCGAAGCGAGATAGGCGTCGAGGCGGAGGCGTCGTCGGCGGAGCCAGAGGTGGAATTGCCGCCGGCGCCGAGGCATCAACCGCCGCCGCCGCCACCTCCACCGCCACACGTGGCCAGTGGACCACCAGCTGGTGTAAACACGGGCGCCCCATCGAAGGCTACGAGCAAAACGCCGGTGGTTCGAGGCGGTCGAGCGCCGCCTGGGGTCACACCGCCGAAGATCGACGTTGGAAGCATCGCCGACGCGCAGCGACACGCAAAGAATGCGGTAAGCGCGTTGGGTTTCGACGACGTGAACACCGCGGTGGAGGCGTTAGAGCGAGCGTTGAACATTCTAGGACCGCTGGCGGCGAAAAAGTAGGGTAGCCTTAGATGATACGATGGAAAATAGAAAGAAAGCGCACGTTGCATTAAAATAAATGAAATTCTTCGCGAGTAAACAGCGTTTACTTGAAAACGGCCTGGTCGCCGAGCTCTTGGCCCGCGAGACCTTCCTTGCTCACCTTATCGAAGAATTCCTTAAGTGTGTCCGAGCCATAGCTCGGCGTCGCGGCGGCGTCGTACTTACCATCATCGTTCATCACTAACATCGATTCGGCGGCGTAGTATCGACCAATCTTGCCGAACTCGGCCGCATCCTTCATGTTGCTAAAGAAGCCAGCGAAGACATCGAGAACCTTGATAACGACGTCCATCACTTCAATCGGCACTTTGATGAACTTTGGTTCCATTTCGAGGAGTTCAAAAAGCATAGTGCCTTGCTGAAGCGCCGACATCGCCTCGCCCGGGCCGCCGATGGGGAGCACCTTGTTCAACATCTCCGGCTCGCGAATAGAATCCGCCATAAACTTGGCCAAATCGCTCTCGGAGATCGGCTTACACGAAGCCAATTGTCCATCGCCGAACATGACGTATGGGCCGCCCTTTTGCACCACTTCGACTTGCCCCGCGAGAGACTTGAAAAACGCCGTCGGGCGCACAATGGTGTACGAAATATCCCCCGCCGCTTGCAACTCAGCCTCAAACTTAAGCTTCGCCTTTTGGAACGTCAGCGTCGGTTTTTGCACGCAAATCGCGCTCAACAAAACGAAGTGCTTGCTCCCGCGCTCGCGCGCCACGTCCAACACGTTCTTCGTCGCGCGATAATCGATATCCCACGAGTCCTTCACGCCGCCCGTGCGGCTCGCCAGGCACGACACCACCACGTCGTACGCGCCCTCATCGAACGCCTTCGTCTCGATCGACTCCTTGCTTCCAACGTCGCCGAACTTCACCTTCGCGTCCGGGAACAACGCCTTCGCGTCCGTCGCGTTCGTCTTTCCGCCGATGCCGCTCTTTTCCCGCGTAAACGCCGTGACGTCGTACCCGCGCGCGCACAACTCCCGCGTCACGTACTTCCCGATGTACCCCGTCGCCCCCACGACGAGCACCTTGACGTCCTTATTCTCCTCGCTCGCCAGCTCCGCCGCGCTCGCCGCGCGAATCGCGCGCCCCCCCCGTCGCGCGCTTCTCGTCTTCGTCACCGATCGCGCGCCGATCGCGCGCTCGCACCGCGCGCGCGCGCCGCCCAGCGCGCCCGCCGTCGCGCGCATCGCTCCCGCTCGCGTCGTTTCCCGCTCGGTCGCCTCGCTCGCGCGTCGCGCGTCGCCGTCTCTCGAGCGCGCGTCGTTCTTCGCGCGGCGTCGGATGATTTTATCCAAAACGCGCGCGCTCGAACCTCGGACGCGAGGTTCGTTCGCGCGGCGTCGATCGACGGTTCGAGGTTCGCCGGCGTCGCGCGCGATCGATGGAATCGTCGTCGAAAACGACGGCGCGACGGCGCGACGCGCGCGCCGACCGACGGCGGACGACGGCGCGCGACGCGCCGACGCGCGATGGAGCTTCGAAGCGGCGCGTCGAGCGCGGCGACGGTGCGCGCGCGCGAGGCGACGCGAACGAAGACGCGAATGAAGACGCGCCGGCGACGGCGGCGGCGGCGGCGACGACGACGACGACCCGACGGTGACTGACGACGCGAGCGATCGCGCGCGAGGCAGGATGAGATGCGACTGCGCTCGGGACGCGCGGTGGGAGGCGCGGCGGAGGCGCGAGCGACGCCGAGGAGCGCGGCGGAGGCGAGGGCGATGCTCATGGGACGGCCGGGCGGGACGAAGATGGCGAGCGAGCACGCGCCGACGTTTCGCAGGGGGGTGAAAGCGGTGTTCGATCGGTGGACGGCGATGCAGCTGGCGGTGGTGAACGCGTGGGGGGGGACGGAGAGCGAACGGAAGGCGCGGGAGGCGGAAGAGGAGATCGCGGAGTGGTTCGCGTCGCGCAAGAGCAAGGACGCGCTCGAGTTGGAGGATTTGTTGATTGAGATATTAGGGGATGATTTTAACGTCACGTGCGAGGATGGGTCGCCGGGTGAGGTGGCGAAGGCGCTGTGGATGATGTACGAGCAGTGTGCGGAGGGAAGGTACGATATGGTTGCGCAGATTGAATCGAAGCCGCTCCCGCGCGAGTCGATCGAGCGAAGCAGACAAATCGAAGAAGACAAGCGATGGTCGATGAACGGTGGTGGGGACATGGACACCGGAGCGAGCTCGAGTGATGATGAAGGAGATGATGAAATGGACGCCGTCGACGCCGATGGGCTCGCCGAGCAGTTGGGTGGGGCTTTTAACGTTCACCCGAGCGGCGACGACGCGCTGGACACGTCGGCGCGACGTTTGAAAAACGAGCCAGACGACGATGGCTGGTGCACCGTGCCGTCGCGGCGATGAAATCTAAGGTGTTGTAGTGATGAATTCATTCCTGTCTTGAGAACGACGCGTGCGCGGCGTTTTGATGATAAATTCGGTGTCGATATTGACAAAGCAACTCGTAGTCTCTACTAAAGCGGTTCTTCGACGATGGATAAAATCTCTTCCTCGATGACGGTGGTCTCGACAAAGTCCAACTTTGCCTTGGCTTGATCGCCAAGCAACTCGTCGAGCGCTTGCTTGTAGATCGGGGTGTCCCGAACAGCCTTCTTGGACTCGACCCACTTCTTCCACTTCTCCGCCGTCGCTCTCTTCTCGCTCGCGACGTTGGAATCCGCCTCGTTTCTGATCTTCTCGTCGATCTCTTCGAACCTCTTGCTGTACTTCTTGATGTTCTTCTCGATATCGGCCTCTTGTTCTGCCGTGAGCAAGGACTTTGCGCGAGGACGCCACAAAAACTGGAAGAAACGATCCTTGCCGTACTTGTACAGCAGCTTGCCGTTGAACGTCCACATGTGGTATCCATTCTCCATTTGGTGCACGCTCGTCACCGCCGTGGTGACAAAACGACCGGTGGGATCCCACTCGACATCAGTTGCCATAAAGTGCTCGACGCTCGCCATGGTTTCCATGGTTTCTACGTCGAAGAACTCAAACTGACCGTTCATCGTCTTCAGACCCGCCAAGATGACGACGCGCCCATTCGGACTCCAGAACAAATGGTTGGCCGTCTTATTCTTGACGGTACCAATCAACGTGCAGTTGTTGTTACCTTGCTTATCCTTCATGCTGTAGAAAGAGACATCCGGACGCGCACCGTCGCCGTGAATGACGGCAAAGCGATGGCCCTTCGGCTCCCACGCAAACGCGACAATCTTCTCAGCCTTGTTGGCGAGTTCAACAACTTCCATTGGGCAGTTTGGTTCGCGCAAGCGGAACAACTCGAAACCACTATACGTCGTCTTCCCCGACTTGGTCGTCCGTAAAACCTTAGCCCCAAAGTAATCACCGCTCGCTTGCCAGTACATGTTGACGCCGACGATGCTACCGGTGCATAACAAGTTTTTCGAACGAACTTCTTTCTTACTCGGCAGAGAAATCAAAGAAAGGCGCGCCGGTTGGTTACCGAGACCTTGTTCGGGTTGGAACGTGGCCAAGATAGGATCCGTCGGGGACCAGCAGAAATCAACCACGCCGTCGACTTTGATGGACTTCTTATCCACCAGCGTCATTTCCGGGGCGGCGTACACGGAAATCATGCCTGTGCCCATCTTGGCAAAGAAGCATCCGCTCTCATCGCTACTCTGCCCCGACCACTTGAACACCGGCCACCTCAAACCTTGTTGGCCTTGGGCTATGAAATCACTAATAGGTCCCATGAAAGTACGCAACTTGGCGCCCGAGCGCGTGTCGAAAAAGTTGACGAGGACGGATGTCACTCCGTCCGCCGTGGTCGGATCGTGCGTGGACCCAGTGGCGAGGAATCGCTCGCATGGAGAGAATTCAATGAATTGAACGCCATTGTGACCGTACTTAGCGATACGTCCGAACGAATCACCACCCCACAGTGCAACGCCTTGTCTGTGCACCGTCGCCAAGAAACTCCCCTTGGGCGACCACTGCACATACGACTCCGTCCAGTGCGTACGCGTGTACACATCCTCGCCCTTCTTCGTCTGGGGATCGTTCCAAAAGATTTGCGTCTCATCGCCGAATCGGCACACGAATTGATCGCGCCCACGCTGATCCATCATCCACGCTTGAGTGTTCTCGCGCGGCGCGAACGGCTTCGGCGGCGGCGCGACGTACTCATCCGGCACCTTTTGGTACTTTTCAAAGTCATCAAACTTGCAAACCTTGAAGATGTGCGTCTTATCCAATTTATACCCATCCGTTTGTTCCACCGCGCTCTGCGCCTGTTGCTCGTTCGCAAACTCCACAAACGCGTATCCGAGAGACGTCTTCGTCGCCTCGTCTTGCGGCATCAACATCCCTCCCTCTCGGATTTCACCAATTTGGGTAAAAATCTTCGTCAGCACGTTCAACAGCTTGCCAAACTTCGCCTCGGGAATCTGCGGCAAATTATCCACGACGATCACGCTCGCGAACCCGGTATCTTCCTTCGCTTCCTCCAACTCCACCTTCACCGGTTGATCCAACCCGGCGCGTTTGATTTCATCCGCGGGCAGCTCCACGCTCTCGACGTCCACCTTGTCCCAATCCACGAATCCATCCTGCGCCGCGAATCGTCCGTCTCGTCAGTCTCCGCTCGCGTCGCTCGCATCGCGTCGCCCGCGCGCGCCGCCCTCCCCCTCGCCGTCGCGCGCGAGCCGCCGAACCCGCTCTCGATCGGTTTCCTCGTCGTCGCGCGTCGTCGCGCGTCGCCGTCGCGCGTCGCCGCGTCGCCGTCGCGTCGCGTCGTCGCGTTCGCGTCGCGTCGTCCGCACCTCGCCGCGCGGAAAGCTCGCGGGCACGTCGTCCATGGCGCGCGCGTCGCGCACTCCCGATGCTCTTGGGGTTTCGCATCCATCGACGATCGATCGATCGATCGATCGATCGGCGCCGATCGCGCGCGCGCCGAACCTCGCGACGTCGATCGAGTTTCCCCGCGAACGACGATCGATCGATCGATCGATCGTCGATCGCGGCGCCGGTCGTCGGTCGTCGGTCGGCATCGTCGCGCGCGCGTCGTCGGCGTCGACGATGCCGACCGAGACGGCGCGAACGCACGCGCGCGGGCTCGTGGATTATCTCAACGACGCGTGGACGGCGTACCACGCGACGCGCGCGACGTGCGAGGCGCTCGCGCGGCGAGGATTCGTCGAGCTCGACGAGCGCGCGACGTGGTCGTTGGCGCGCGGGGGGAGGTACTTTTACACGCGGAACGCGTCGGCGGTGGTGGCGTTCGCGGTGGGGGGTGGATACGAACCGGGAGATGGGTTCGTGATCGTCGGCGCGCACACGGACTCGCCGTGTCCGAAGCTGAAGCCGAACACGCGCGTGGAGGGGGGCGACGAGGTGCGCGTGCGCGTGCAGCCGTACGGCGGCGGGCTGTGGCACACGTGGTTCGATCGCGATTTAGGGATCGCGGGACGGGTGGTGGTGAAATCGTCGCACACGGGGGAGATTTTGCATCGATTGGTGCGGATAGATCGGGCGGTGTGTCGGATTCCGACGCTGGCGATTCACTTGGATCGAAACGTCAACAGCGAGGGGATGAAGGTGAACTTTCAGCAGCACATGGCGCCGATTTTGGCGACGCGCGCGAAGGCCGAAGCGAAAGACGACGACGAGGGTGGGGAGAAAACGACGGCGAGCGACGGTAAGGGGTCGAGCGAACGGCATCACCCGCTGCTGCTGACGTTGCTCGCCAAGGAACTCGGGTGCGCGCCGGGCGACATCGTCGATTTCGATCTACAGCTGTGCGACACGCAACCGAGCGCGATCGGTGGGGCGCAGAATGAGTTCATTTACAGCGGCCGTTTGGATAACCTGGCGAGTTGTTACACATCGTTGCACGCGCTGATGAACGCCTCGACGGATGAGGCGTTGGCGGACGCGCGAGGCGTGCGCATGATTATGCACTTTGACCACGAAGAAGTCGGAAGCGAGTCTTCGAGCGGCGCCGCGGGCGCGATGACCACGGATGCGGTCAAACGCATCGCAGCTGCGCTGAGCCAAGGAAGCGTGGAAGGCTTGGACGAGCGCACGCGCCGCGCGTCGTTTTGCGTCAGCTCCGACATGGCGCACGCCTTGCACCCAAACTACGCCGATCGACACGAACCGGCGCACGCGCCGAAAATGCACGGCGGCTTAGTCATCAAGCACAACGCCAACCAGCGTTACGCCACCGATGCCGTGACGGCATTCATGTTCCGCGAGATTGGCGAGCGCGCGGGCGTTCCCGTGCAAGAGTTCGTCGTGCGAAGCGACACCGGTTGCGGTTCCACCATTGGGCCGATTTTCTCCACCCGAACCGGCATTCGCACCGTGGACGTCGGCGCCGCGCAGCTTTCCATGCACTCCATCCGCGAAGTCTGCGGCGCTGACGACATAGACCACGCCGTGAAGCACCTCACCGCGGTTTACCTCCACTTTATCGATCTCGATCGCACCCTCATAGTCGACGGAGCCATCGGCACGCTGTGTCGCCCGTGCGACGTCTTCGAATCGGCGACGTCCAAGCTCTCCCTCGACGTCCGAGACGACGCCGCCGACGACGCTCGCACGTACGCCGAGTGATCGCGCTCGCGCGATCGCGCTCGTCGAGCGTCTTCACTTCGTAATATCCATCGCGATTCTCTCCGCCGCGCGTCGATTTCAAACAACCAAACCGAGCACCGCGCCCGCGCTGATCGTCACTTTGAGCCGCGTCGCGTCGCGCCGACGCGCCATGGGCGACGGCGCCGCGATCTTAGCGCGTTTAGGCGCCATGCGCAAGGACATCGCGGACGCGCGACGCGACGGAAACCACACCAAGGCGCTCGAATTGTTAATCTCCCAGCGCGAGCTGTTGCAACCATCGATGCGGGCGTCGAGCGCGGATGCGAAGATGATCGCGCCCGTTCTGGCGAAAATCACGGCGCAGATGGAAGACGTGCGACGGGAGATGCACGCGCGGCAGGGTGAGGTCGAAACGAAGGACGGGGCGGAGATGAAATCGAGCGATGAGGGGTCGGATTCGGCGCGAGAGGAACGGGTGACGAGGGGAACGGCGACGACGACGACGGGAGGGAAGGATGAGACAGTCGTCAAGCGGCCGAATTACGAGGCGGTCGATGCGATGCTGGCGAATAAGACGACGAGCGCTTGGGGGGTGCCGCCACCGCCGATCGTGACGTTGGAGGACGACGACGAGATGGAAATTTTGGGCGACGCGGATTTAAATCGATACTTGGAACCGCGGCGAGCGGCGCCGGCGCCGGCGGCGCGCGATGGGGGGATCGGGATCGGCGGCGGCGCGCCGAAGCGACAGAAACAGTTCGAACGACCGGGACTTAAGGACAGAAAGACGAGTCCGAGAAAGAGTCCGAAAAATAAGAGAAATAGAAAGGGTGGCGAGCCGGCGTCGAGGTGGTCGGGAGAAGGAGAGGGCGACGCGGCGAATAAGCCACCGACGCGATTCATGAGCGCTGGAGAGAGATTGGATTTAGAGCACGCGGCGAAAGGCTTACCTCCGGCGACAGCACAGTATCGCGCGGCGAGGAAAGCGAATGGAACGACTCGAACGTACGGGCGGGGCGGCTTTGTGCCTCCGTGCGGCGGCGGGAACGGGAATGGGCAGCGAGTGAAGCCGAATCAGAATGGGAGCAACGAAGACGACGCGCAGCCTTTCAGTGAAGCCGTGATGCAAAAGCTATCCCCTAACGGCGAAGCGATCGCGGAGGATATCCTTAAGATTGATAGAGAAATCATCGAACGAGTGGTGAGCGAGATTTTGGACAAGCACGAGAGCGTGGATTGGGACAGCATCGCGGGCTTGGAGCACCCGAAAGCGGCGGTACAAGAGCTCGCGGTGTGGCCGATGATGAATCCAGAATTGTTCGTAGGCGCACGTGCTGTGCCAAAAGGCTTGCTCCTCTTTGGTCCGCCCGGTACTGGTAAGACTTTGATCGGTCGCGCCGTTGCGAGTCAGTGCGGCGCGACGTTCTTCTCGATCTCTGCCTCGAGTTTGACGAGTAAGTGGATTGGTGAAGGCGAAAAAATGGTTCGTGCGCTCTTCGCCGTCGCTCGTCACCTATCTCCCGCCGTGATTTTCGTGGACGAGATCGATTCATTGCTCTCCGCTCGTAAATCGGACGGCGAGCACGAGAGCTCGCGTCGCATGAAGACGGAATTTTTAGTACAAATGGACGGTTTAGGCGGCGGTGAGAACGACAGATTGTTGCTCATCGGAGCGACGAATAGGCCGCAAGAGCTCGATGATGGCGCTCGACGGCGCATGCCTAAGCAGCTGTACATCCCTCTTCCGTGCGCCGCCGCGAGGCGGGACATGGTTCTTCGTACGCTCAGCTCTGGCAAAGGCGTCGCGCACAACCTCACCGATGCCGACTTGGATTTAATTTGCGAGAAAACTGACGGCTACTCGGGATCTGACATGAAACATCTCATCCAAGAAGCCGCGAGAGCGCCCGTTCGTGAGACGTTTCAAAAGACAAAGGACGTTCAAGGTCCGCTCTCGCCAAGTACTCTCAGACCCATCGTATTGGCCGACATTCGCCGCGCCGCTAAGCAAGTGCGCCCTTCTGTGACGAGAGCAGACGTTGAATTCCATGAAGAATGGAACAAAAATCACGGCGCACTCACGACCACCGCGGCTGAAGACGATGACGACGAGTCCTGGGAGTAAATGATGCTACCTATGCTCTATTGTGTAATTTACAAATATTCTTCATTCTATGCGCGGCACCGCGTTGATGGCGGCCAAGATGCGAACGACGAGATTCAAGGACGCGAGGTCGTTTTCCGCATCGACGTATTCCGCAGGAATCGCGTCCGGTGACTTTGCGAAATCAAAGGCTCGCAAAAAGTCAGCACTGCTGGCGGACTCCGGAACGGGGAAGTGCGAGGCGATCACGCGCTCTGCGTTCCAGCGACTGACTTTTTCGGCCCACGCCGCGACTTCCTCGCGGTAAAATTGAAACACGACGTTGAATACGATCGGGGACACGACGAATTTCCCCGCCATGCCGCGAAAGCTCCGTTCGGGGTTTAAGATATTCTTCGCGTCCGGGGCGATGAACAACGAAAACAGCGCCATGCGCATCCATCCGTTCGACACGCGCGCTTCGCGCTGACTCGCCGGAATTTGAGGCGACGCGATGTTTCGTCCGCCGCGATAATTCCCCAGTTTCAGCAAACGAATGGTGAAGCAGTCGTCGCTCCCCAGACTCTCCAAGTCATCCTCTGGGATGATTCCTGGCGCGTTCTCTCCCACGTACACCGCAGCGTCGGTGACTAAAAGCGACGACGTATCTTTATGATAAAACGCGCACTCGCAGTACGTGTAATTGTGCCAAAACAACGGCGGTAGATACAAAAGCTCGCTTTCGATCTCATCGCTCCACGGCGGCGGATTACGCGAGTCACCGAGCGTACCTTTCGGAAACAATCCCAAAAACGCGTTCGGCAGCGGCAGAGGAAACGAAAACTGCCCCGGCGCGATCCACAGCTCGCACTTTGGAAACGCGCGCGTGAACGCCGGCGCGAATATTTTATGTTCGTACTGCGTCGTCGACAAGCAGCAATACTTCACCTCTCCCCCGATCTTCGCCAACAACTCCACGCACTCCTCCGTCGGCGCGATCGGGTCGTGCACCCACAGCGCGCCGTCGCGCATTCTCACCACCGTCATCCGCACGTTCGTCGTCACCCCCAGCCCGAATCCGATCCCTTGCTCTTGCTCCAGCGCCCACACCCGTCCCGGGACGATCGTCTCCATCGTCGTCTTCCTTCGCAGCACCGGCGTGAGCGGGAACGGGAATCCCGTCACGTTGACGTACCGACGCTTGCGCGCCGTCGCCGTCGCGTCGTCGTCGTCGTCGTCGTCGTCGTCGTCATCATCCTTCGTCGCCGCCGTCGCGCGAACCCGTCCCCGGTGTCGTCGCGCCCTCAGACGCCGCGCGACGACGAACGACGTCGTCGACGGCGTCCGCGCGGTCGTCGTCGTCGTCGTCGGCATCGAGCAAACGCGCGTCGCCATCCGTCGCGCGTCGCCAACCGTCGCGCGTCGCCATCCATCCATCCATCCGGTCGCGACCGGTACGAAAAACGAGACTGCGCGTAAACACGGAACGAAAAAAAAGCGCCGCTATGGGCAAACAGTTCGCGCGCGCGCGCGCCCGCGACGCGCAACGACCCTCGCGCGTCGCATTGCGCGGCAGACGACGCCGCGCGCGACCGCTCGACGACACGCGCGCGATGATGACCGTGGCGACCGTGGCGACCGTCGCGACGACGCGCCCCGCGATCGCGGCGCGCCCGGCGACGCGCCGCGCGCCGCGCGCGACGCCGCGCGCGCTCGCGACGCCGCGCGCGACGCGCGCGCGCGAGGTTTCGCGCGTCGCGCTCGCGACGTCGGCGACGCTCGCGCGACGCGCGACGCGCGCGACGCGCGATGGGAAAAAACGTGGGGATATTATCACGACCGCCGCGAGCGCGAGGTGCGTCGAACGAGCGCGCGCGCGAGGCGCGAGGCGCGCGGAGGCGATGGCG
>Ga0315320_10003579_pt1 | contig 12723 bp, 8 predicted proteins | sample M140m21515metaG_FD_203458 | JGI IMG/M metagenome (GOLD analysis project Ga0315320, IMG submission 203458) | Ammonia-oxidizing marine archaeal communities from Monterey Bay, California, United States - M1 40m 21515 | ecosystem: Environmental > Aquatic > Marine > Coastal | place: USA: California...
AACTACCGGCACGTCAGTTACCAGTAGGCCAGACTCGGGTGTAAGGTATTTCTGATCTGAACTCCGGCGCGAACTCAGTACAACGCACACCAAAGCAATCAAAACCGTCGAAAACAGTGCCGCCTGCAGCATTCTTCCTGACACACGACGACCACTCCGGATTGTTCTGTGCCCATCGGCGAGCTGGTCATCTTCAGCAGCCTCGACAATCGGTGACGACCCAAGGGAGCCTGCCCTAATTGCACGTTCCAGCGAATCTTCAAAGCCTACTCGATCGAGATATGCCCTCCTGTGTTTTTCACTATCTATCAACAGCGTTTCGAGCTTCTGCACATCACGTGTACTTGCACGTCCATCGAGGGCACTCGTTGCAAGTTCTTCCAACTCATTCTCAGGCGTATCACTTTGTTGCTCTGTCATTCTTGCCCCATTTTCATTTGTCTACTTGGCGTTCAAGAGGCTTCTCAACCTTGCTCATTCATGATTCATTTTTGCTTCGACACATGCCTTGAGAGCTTTTCGAAGCCGATGTAACGACACTCGTACACCGGCCTCCGACCGCCCAGCTTCCTCAGCAAATGCTCGAAGCGTGTTCTTTCCAGAATATCGATTCTCCAACAGCACACGATCTTCCTCACGCAGAGCTTGAAGGCAGCCCCGAAGCGCCTTGGCTGTTTCGTCACTGTCATCAGCATCCTCTGTCACAAAGAGCATCTCTTCAGCCTGTTCCGAGAGCACGGTCTCTTTCCTTCGAATCTTATCCCGCCTGTGAGCGAGAATTTCATACCGCACAATCGTATTGATCCACTTTCGGAAATTTGTCCCGTGCACGAACGTGTTTCGCTTCTCCCACGCAACAAGATTCGAACGTTGAAGAATGTCACCTGTTGCCGCACCGCAGAAAACAACCGCGCGAATAATACGTCGCAGACGCTCTTGTTCAGAACTCAAAAGTTCAGCGAAGTCATCGTCTGTCATGTGCTTCCTAAACCTTCTTCTACATGAGTAGACTCCGCAACCGGAACAAACGTTAACGGCCGCGGCCAAAAACTACAGGAAAACACGTTTCGTAGTATAAAAGTCCCATCAACGGTACCATCCGCCCTACCGATTCGTACTGTTTCCACTATTAACGACCGTCACCCTCATACGTAATCTGACCATCCTGAGGCGGCGGTGGCCACGGGTATGTCCCTGCTTCCCATACCTGCTGCTGTTCACGCCGAGCCTTCTCAACGTGAGACCGTATTTCCTCCGGAGTGGAGGCATTCTCAAGCTGCCCATAAACAAATGGAAGGGCGGGATCCATAACGTGGGAGAGATCACCTAACGGTGGTCGCTCTGCTGATAGCGCAAGAATTCTTTCCCGCAACTCGATCACAATTTCAGGGTGTAACTCAGATACATCATCGTGTTCATAAGGGTCAGTTTGCAGATTAAATAGTGCCTCCCCAACAAGCTTCCACTGCCCACTCCGCATTGAAGGAAGTCGAACACTTCCAGTGGCCTCAATGAGCATCTCTGTCCTCTGACTTTTCTTACCTTCAAAAATAACACTACTCATATCATGACCATCAAGTGGAAGGGCTTGTTTCGTTGAGCCGCCTCCGATGGAAACAAGTGTTGAAAAGAGATCTGTAACATGCATCAGTTCCTTACAAACTGATGTCGGCGTAATGACTCCAAGCCATCGAAATACGCAGGGCACACGAATGCCACCCTCAAAGGTCGTATTTTTTGTGCCTCGCCACGGCCGATTGACTTCCTCGGTGAGTCCACCGTTATCATTTGTAAAAATAATCAATGTATTTTCTGCAATCCCTAACTGTTCAATGGAGTGCACAATTCGTCCAACCGCTTCATCAAGGCACCGAATTGCAGCACCGCGTTTATCAAAGACGTTCCGGTGCCGGGGAATCTCCTCAAGGGGACCATGAATTGCATTAAACGCTACATAATGGAAAAATGGCTTTCTTCCCTCTGCATGCATGGTCATGAGCCGAATAGCCTCATCAGCGATGAGATCTGTTGAATACCCTTTTTCCAAAACTGGCTGCTGATCCCTATGCCAATCAAAAACACAGAATGGTTGTGGGGCATTGTGCGGAATGAGATACGAGTTGTAATCAATACCCCATCCATAATGCCCGTACTGATGATCAAACCCACGAGCCAATGGAAGATGCTCAGGCAACCACTCGCCGAGGTGCCATTTTCCGATCATGGCAGTTGTATAGCCAGTCTCGTGGAGGGCATCAGCTAGTGTTCGTTCCCGTGGGTTGAGTCCATGAATTCGTCGCGTTGGTGTTCCGTCGGTCAGTCTGGCTAACGGAATATCAAGGAGCGCAAGATAATCTGGCTTCCCAAAGTCCTCACTCCTCCAATCCATCCACTGACGGAACGGATACCGTCCAGTTAACAATGCACTCCGTGAAGTCGCACAGACTGGGGTCATATAAAATTGATGAAGCCGCATGCCATCTTTGGCAAGTTGATCAATCATTGGTGTAAGCCGCACATCACCACCATGGAAACCAGGGTCTGCCCACCCAAGATCATCTGCAAGAATTAAAACAATATTTGGGCGATCATCTAGGCGGTCATTGAGGCGACTACCGGTCTGGGAGCCTGGCTCATCAGCTTTTCCCCAAAGAGAAAGAGAAATGACACTGAATGCACAACACACGACCAGCACAACACCAGACGAGAGAAACCCCTTAAAAAATCGCCACACCATAAGAACTCATCCTTTTTTGAGAGCCACCGAAGACATCTTCCACCCTGCAATTCCTCTTGGTTGGTATAGTACTACGTTTGTGAGGCTGGCATGGCAGGTCAAGCACAATTCTACGAACCCATAACACTTACGCCAGAATATATTCAACACAGATGTCTCTACCCATCAGGACACCACATTCTATGAATTTTTCTCGACTCATGTGCATCATGTCATTCTTCCTTACGTTGCCTGCAATCGCAGCAGATCAACCAAACATTCTCTATATCATGTCTGACGATCATGCTGCACACGCCATCTCCGCTTATCAGGGCCGCCTAGCTGAAATTGCGCCGACACCACATCTTGATCGACTCGCAAACGAAGGCGCGCTGTTCACAAATGCCTTCTGTACAAATTCCATTTGCTCTCCGTCACGGGCCTGCGTCATTACGGGTCAATACAACCACACGAATGGCGTGTTTGACCTCGGCGGCAGAATCCAACCAGACAGACAAATGCTTCCTCTCCAGATGCAGGACGCTGGTTACGAGACAGCGATGATTGGAAAATGGCACCTAAAGGCTGAACCGGCTGCCTTCGATTACTACTGTGTCTTGCCGGGACAGGGCAAATACCATGATCCGGAATTTCGAATTCGAGGAACAAAACCATGGGGTAAGAATACGATCGCTTTTGAGGACAAGCATGTCACGGATGTAATCACTGATCTTTCGATAGAGTGGCTCGAACACAAACGCGACAAATCAAAACCATTCTTCCTCATGCACCACTACAAGGCACCGCACGATTACTTTGACAATGCACAACGATACGAATCATATCTTGCCGATATCGACATTCCGTCACCTGCCTCACTTTGGAAGATGAACCCGCACTTCGGCTCACTTGCTACGCGTGGCGACCGCGACGAACTTGTCCCACACATTGGTACATCGATCGGCGGAAGAAACCCTCGCCGTTCATACCTCAGCGACTTGCCATCACGATACCCAGATGAATTCCCTATTAACTTTGATCCAAATGACTACTCGGATGATGAAAACAAAAAATTCGCCTACAACGCATACCTGAAAAAATTTCTGCGCTGTGTCAAAGGCATCGATGACAACATCGGTCGGCTTCTTCAGAAACTTGAAGCATTGGGGCAACTTGACAATACGATCATCGTGTACACCGCGGACCAGGGCTTCATGCTCGGGGAACACGACTATCAGGACAAGCGGTGGATGTATGAACAGTCTCAGCGAATGCCACTCATGATTCGTTACCCAAAACGGGTGAAACCCGGACAACGGTTTGACACACTTATTGAGAACGTCGACTTCGCCCCTACGCTTTTGGAATACGCTGGAGCAAGTATTCCAAGTACGATCCAAGGACAATCGTTTCGCTCGCTGCTTGAAACCGGCCGCGAACCCGATAGCTGGAAGAAGGAAACCTACTATCGATACTGGATGCACATGGCCCATCACGACAACCCCGCACACGTCGGTATTCGAACGAAAACGCACAAGCTTATCTTCTACTATGGCTGCAACTATGACGGTGGCTACCGTACGCCACCGGGCTGGGAACTTTATGATCTTGCCAGTGACCCTGCTGAAACGATCAACCTATACGACAACCCCGAGAACACTGACCTCGTGGCCGACTTAAAGGCTCGGCTTGCTACCTTGCGGCAGCGGATAGGCGACGATGGCACTCATTATCCCGCGTGCGAACAGATACTTCAAGAATACTGGAATTACGACACGAGTAGTCGGGAAAAAGCAATTCAAATTTCCCATGAGTTTCTCGCACGACGACTTGGCGAACTTGCTCGTGGAGACAGGACGCCGAAGACATACGTAGGAACAGATCATCAATAGAATTGCTATTTATTCAGATCGTGTGCCGGCGAACCACAAAAACCTGTATCGTTTTAGCAACCTACGGCAACAAAGTAGACTCATTCACTACTTAAACGCTAAGAACAGCTCTTAGTTGAAACACTTCAGAACAACCGTCTTGCACGCAATCAAAAATGAAAAAACTGTTTGGCCTTCTCTTTTTTTTGTTCACTGCCCCTTCGATCGCCTGCTCGAAGCCCGCTAATATTATCTTGATTCTGGCAGATGACGTAAGCGCGGATATGTTTTCATGCTACGAGCAAGCAGACTCAGCACACACACCGAATATTGATCAAATCGCAGCGAACGGAGTCTGTTTTCGAACCTGCTTTGCACCTGCTATTTGTGCCCCATCTCGCGCTTGCTTGATGACTGGAGTTTATGGCAACAGGACAGGTGTTTTTCGAAATGACATGTGGGCATTTGATTCACGTGGAACCTTATTCACATCGCAACCAAGTTGGGCAAAATTGATTAGAGACGCCGGTTATGCAACAGCTATCGCGGGCAAATGGCACTGTGGAGCTAAAGAGGCGTGGGAAGGGGTTGTCGGCTTTGATGAATATTGCCTCTGGGAAAGTCCTGGAAAAATTGAATCTCAATTTGGTACGAACCCAATAACGACAGGCCAACGGGATGACGTCACTTTGCCGGATACACGGTATTGGTATCCATCAATGGTGCAAAATGGACATTATGTTCCAGTCGATAAAAATGATTTTGGTCCGGATAAGCGACTCGAATTCCTACTCAACTTTGTTGAGCAAAAGACACGTGAGAAGCAGCCCTTCTTGGCATATTGGCCGACGGTGATTCCACACGGCCCTTACTCTACGACGCCTGACCATGGTGATGTTTTGGACATTGAGCAGGAGAAACCTGATACGGCAGGAATGCAGCGTGATCAAAAGCTCGAAGTCATGAATCAATATGAACAAGAGCGTCAGCAACGATTTATTCATCTCATTGAGCATCTTGACAAACTGATTGGTAAATTAGTTGCCCGTACAAAGCAATTAGGAATCTATGACAACACCTACTTCATTTTCTGTGCTGACAATGGCACAGCGGTGACCGCGAAGGACAGAGGAGTAGAGCGTGGCGTCCATGTACCATTTGTCGTCCAGGGCCCTGGCATCAAGAAAAGAGGGCTTACGGATGAATTAACAGATTTTTCCGACATTGCTCCAACACTGCTCGACATGACAGGGACTACCCCCCCGACGGACACCGCATTTGATGGAAAAAGCCTTTTGCCTTTCTTAACAGCAAAAACAGACACCCACCGTGAATGGATCTATGCCTATACAGGACCGGTACAAGTCGTTCGGACCAAAACCCATCTTCTTGAAGCAGTCTCGCCATTCTACGGAAAACCAGAGGGGCGGTTTTACTATACAAGCGACTCCCGCTTTGGCCGAAACTATAATCGGGTTGACGGTGAAGCTTCACATGCACAAGACCGCCAGCGATTAGAAGCAATTATTGCGAGCCTGCCATCTCACCTTGAAGAAGATCATCCATTCTGGACTTCAAAACTTGGAACGAGGTGGCTTCACTCAAACGACATTGAGGAAGCCTCCAAAAAACAACTTTACAATCACTCTGATTATTCATTCTATGACGAGACCGACTGAATCACTTTTCTACTATGCGAACAGTTGCCTTCCTTGCTGCATTAGTACCAGCCTTAGTACTTCTAGAAAATACAAGAGCTGATGATCGACCAAACATGATCTTCGTTATGAGTGACGATCAGGGCTGGGGGGATGTTGCCTATAACGGACATCCGATTTTGAAAACGCCCCATCTTGATTCAATGGCGGAATCCGGCCTTCGTTTCGACCGTTTCTATGCCGGTGCCTCTGTATGTAGCCCGACGCGGGCGTCGTGCCTCACTGGCCGGAACAATTGGAGAATGGATATCAATGGCCCTTTGGCTGCTGACGAGGGACATCTCCCAGCTAATGAAATCACCCTTGCGGAAGTTCTTACCGAACACGGATATGCTACCGGTCATTTCGGAAAATGGCATGTTGGTGGATTTGACACTGAGACCGCCGGTCCTCATGTAATGCCACCGTGGCATGCTGGATTCCAAGAGTGCTTTTCAACCCACAACGTTCTACGCACATTCAACCCGTACAACAAATTGGGGAAAGGAGGTATCAAAGCCTGCTATTGGCATAATGGTAGAAACATACCTCTCACCGAGACACGACAAGATGCCTCTCTGCAAGGTGATGACGCTGCCATTGTCATGAATAAGGCAATCACCTTCATTCAGCAGCAACAGCAATCAAAAAAGCCCTTCCTTGCTTTTATTTGGTTTCATAATGTGCATACGCCACTTGGCAAAAACCCTGATCTTATGGCTCTTTACAGCGACTGTACCGAGCAGGAACAGATCTACTTCAGCAATATCACAGCAATTGATGATCAGATTGGTCGACTTCGTATGGCCTTGCGAGAACGCGATCTTGCCAACAACACAATGGTATGGTTCACGAGTGATAATGGACCAAACCTGAAGGGTAAAAAGAACCCGAAGGCAGCCATCGCTCAAAATGGCAAGTTTGTTTATACAGCACTCGGATCCACCGGAGCGTATCGCGGGTGGAAACGAGATTGCTACGAAGGCGGACTCCGAGTCCCGGGAATCCTTGAATGGCCATCACGAATTAAGATGCCACGGCGAACAGATTTCCCAGTAGTAACAAGTGATTACTTTCCAACCGCTCTGGCCGCAGTTGGATTACCACTACCGGACGACCGCACCTACGACGGCATAAACCTATTGCCTATCATCGAACAAGAGAAAAATTATAAACGTCTACCAATTGGGTTTTACTGCAATGGCATGGAGGCATGGACGAGTACACCTTACAAAATTGTTCGATCCATAAAAAATAAAAAGAAGCAGAGCCTGGACTGGGAGCTCTACAACTTGGTTCATGATCCATATGAGGAGCATAACCTTGCAACCCGCAAGCCAGATCTCGTCTCACGCATGGCGAAAGAATTTGATGAATGGGCTCAGGCAATTCAGTTGGAAAAAGTTAAGGACTGAACTAGCAGAATCAAAACACAAATCATCACCTACTCTGGCCCTATGAACAACCGGGCAAAAAAGGACGCCTTCAAAACGACTCTCCGCCGCAGATCACCTACCGTGTTTTACAGTTTTCCATTTTTTTCAACCCGGATAGTGTCTTTTGACTGTCTCTTCCTTCCTTGGTGCTCCAAGGCTTCAATCTCTGTCTGCTGCCCCTTGTCACCACACTCTTCCATCCAGCGCGATAATTCTCGCTTGAGCTTGGCTTTTTGCATTGCGTAATTAGGATCATTCGCAAGATTATGCCACTCATATGGATCTTCCTGAATTGCATAGAACTCTTCCGCAGGTCGATTTTCGTACCGAGATATTTTTTCAGCGGCCTCGTTATCACCAGCTAAAGCTTTTTTACGCCACGATTTGAAAATAGTTGAAGTTGTACAAGCATTTTGGAAGGTGACGTCTGGTGTAAAATTTAGTATGTATTTGTGCTTCTCTGACCGAACCGAACGGATACCAAAGTAGGGAGACCCTTTATTTATCCCTCGAGTTGTCATTTCACCAAACACAAAACGCTTGTGAGCATGTGTTTCACCATTTAATACAGGAAGAAAACTTACACCATCGATACCGGCCTTAGGGGTTCCTCCCGCTGCATTGATGAAGGTTGGTGCAATATCGACGTACTCAACCATGGCATCCGTAACTGAGCCTGCCTTCACCTGACCAGGCCAGCGAACAACACAAGCACTCTGCAAGCCGGTGTCATAACAGGTCCATTTACCAAAGGGAAAACTCGACCCCTGCTCACTGACCACCACAACCATGGTGTTTTCTGCGATTCCATGCTTATCCAACAACGTAAGCAATTCACCTACCTGTCCGTCGAAATAGGTGATCTCAGCAAGGTAGTCAACCATATTCTCACGAGTTTCTTTGGTATCCACGAAGTAGGGTGGCAATGTAATGGTCGATGAGTCGTATTGTGACGCATCGCCTTTATTCCATGGCCCATGAGGCTCGTTCGAACATGCAAAAAGACAAAACGGTGTCCCGTCACGGCTCGATTCGGTGAACAATTGATCGATCGCTTTGAAATCAGGATTCTTTTTTCCTGAATAATCAAAGGGAAAGGAGCTCTTGGGACCAATATGTGTCTTGCCACTGAGATGGACTCGATAGCCAAGAGGCTTTAAGTAATGAGCAATACTCTTCGTACCATCTTTGACAAACGTGTGATTCGGATAGGCACCACTCTTTACAGGATAGATACCTGTGTAGATCGCATGTCGTGTGGGTGAACACATTGGTGCTTGCTGGAAACAGTGTGTAAAGCGCATGCCCTGCTTTGCTAGCAAATCAATATTGGGTGTGAGTGCCTGACCTCCATAACAACCGATGTCACGGAATGTACAATCGTCAGCAATGACAAAGAGAAAGTTGGGTCTCGACTCCGTTTGCTCCGCACCTCTCAAGTGTGTGATGGTAAAGCCACCAAAGAGAAGTGTGGATAAAGACAAAACAATACGGGCCTTGTGGCGTATCAAAGTCATAGAATTTCCCCTGAGACGGTTGTTTGGAAATCACGAGAGCCTCTATTTCGATGCACCTGCACATGTCACAAACCAGATTTATCAGCAAATCCTCATTGTGATGCTTTTGTTGCAGGTGCCTTGCCTTCTGAATAGATCTAGGGCACTCGCGCTATTGGAAGAGTTTATTACCTGCTAAATGAGGCGGACGGGGTGGGATTTGAACCCACGAGACGCTTTCACGTCTGCCGGTTTTCAAGACCGGTGCATTCAACCGCTCTGCCACCCGTCCGAGTGACACATCAGCCGGAATTTCGACCGATGTTTATATGATCTTACATCGCTTCGTGCCCGAGCCACAGTGGTTACCTTTGACGCCCGAACTTTACTACTTTACAGTATAAAAACAACTAGGAACTATAAAGGAGAGATTCGTAATGGGTGGCATCAGCAACCGCATGAAAGAAATTAAGCGTCGACGTCATCGCCGCAAAACAGTCACAAAGCTTCAAGGCAAACTCACCAAAGCAACGACCAGTGAAAAACAAGTCATTGCGGAGAAGCTTCGTAAATTGACTCCTGGATGCGAAGACCTCATCGTGCAACTCGGCATCGAAGACGGCAAGGCATAGGTCAAACGATCTGATTTGAATCGCCATTTCACCGGACGATTCTTTCAATTGTTTCACCGAGCAGGCCGTCTAAAACTTTAACTTTGTGAATACAAATTCATCTTGAATGAAGTCGATGGCGACCTGATCACCGTCAACAAAAGCACCACTAAGCAGTTCTTTTGCCAACGCATTTTGCAACTGCTGCTGTATCACCCGCTTGAGTGGACGCGCTCCATAGGCTGGGTCATACCCCAACCGGGAAATCTCATCCACAACAGCATCTTGATATTCGAGTGTGATTCCAGCTTTCTTCGACTGTTTCACAAGTTGTGTTAACTGCAACGAAACGATGCGGTGAATATGTCGCTCATCGAGTGGGTGGAAAATAATTGTTTCATCAATTCGATTTAAGAATTCTGGCAAAAATCGGGTTTCCAAAGATTCTTGAACCGCTTCACGAATTTCTTCTTCACTACCTTTTTCTTTTGTAATCTCTTGAATAAGTTGACTCCCAACGTTACTTGTCATCACCACAATCGTATTGGTAAAGTCGACGGTATGGCCAAGGCTATCCGTTAACCGTCCGTCATCGAGCACCTGAAGCAAAACATTAAATACATCACGATGGGCCTTCTCGATCTCGTCAAGCAACACCACTGAATAGGGACGCCGACGAACCGCCTCGGTTAGACGTCCACCTTCTTCATACCCGACATAGCCAGGAGGCGCGCCAATCAATCGCGCCACAGTATGCTTCTCCATGTACTCACTCATATCAATGCGCACCATCGCATTTTCATCGTCGAATAGAACCTCGGCCAGAGCCTTGCAGAGTTCTGTTTTGCCGACACCCGTAGGACCAAGAAATATAAAGGATCCAATGGGCCGGTTTGGATCCTGCAACCCCGACCGACTTCGCCGAACCGCATTACTCACAGCCTCAACTGCTTCTTCTTGCCCGATGACGCGCTGATGGAGGCGTTCCTCCAGAACCAGCAGTTTTGCCTTCTCCGCCTCAACAAGACGAGTGACCGGAATGCCAGTCCATGAACTTACTACCTCAGCAATTTCTTCAGGACCGACCGACCGGCGGAGCAGACGTTTCGTAGGCTTTGTTTCTTTCTTGGCATCTTTCTCAGCAGTTTCTTTCTCGGCTTCCTCCTGTTCAAGTCGTGAGGCGAGTTGTTTTTTTGCAACATCGAGTTCGTAGAGCTGTTGGTACATCTCCTCGCTGACTGACTGACCGAGGGACTGTCGCTCATTTACCTGCACGTTGACTTTGTCAAACGCCAGCTGCGCCTCATCTAGCTTCTGTCGAAGCTCCTGTGCACTCCCGACGCCAGATTTCTCCGCCTCCCACTGTTCACGAAGACTCGCCAGCTTCTGCCGGAGATCAGCCGCTTCACTTTCAATCTCAACGAGCCGGTCTTTCGCATGCGATTCTGTCTCTTCAGCAAGCTGTCGCCCAGCAAGCTCCAACTGTACGAGGCGTCTTTGCACCTCGTCTATTTCACTCGGAACGCTCTGCAATTCCATCGCAATACGACTTGTCGCCTCATCCATAAGGTCGATTGCCTTATCTGGCAAAAAGCGATCTGCAATATATCGGTAAGACAACTCAGCAGCTGCAACGAGTGCCGAGTCTTTAATCTTCACACCCTTATGATGCGCTTCATACCGAGGCTTCAGGCCACGAAGTATTGCAATCGTATCTTCAACAGAAGGCTCCCCAACAAAAACGGGCTGGAATCGCCGCTCAAGCGCTGCATCCTTTTCAATGTGCTTTCTAAATTCATCGAGAGTTGTTGCACCAATGCATCGTAATTCACCACGTGCCAGAGCTGGCTTCAGAAGATTTGCCGCATCTGAACCACCTTCTGCAGCACCTGCACCAATCACAGTATGAAGTTCATCGATAAATAAAATGACACTCCCAGCAGCTGACTCAACCTCACGCAAAATCGCTTTGAGACGATCTTCAAATTCGCCACGGTACTTAGTCCCCGCAATAAGCGCGCCAAGGTCGAGCGCTATGACCCGACGATTGCGTAATGTCTCCGGTACATCCGACTGCACAATACGCAGGGCCAGCCCCTCAGCAATGGCTGTTTTGCCAACACCAGGCTCACCGATCAGAACTGGATTGTTCTTTGTGCGACGAGATAATACCTGAATGACCCGACGTATCTCCGAGTCTCGACCAATGACAGGGTCCAATTTGCCCTGGCTCGCCCGCTGTACGAGATCAATGCCATACTTATCAAGCGCCTGGAACTTTTCTTCTGGACTTTGATCGGTGACACGCGAACTGCCGCGTACCGCCTGCAACCCAGCCAACAGCTCTTTTTCGGTAACAGCTGCAAGTTTCAGTACGTTTTGCGCCTTGGATGGTGCTTTTGAGAGCGCAATGAGAAGATGATCCGTTGACACGAAGTCATCTTTCATCGTTCCCGACTCAGACGTCGCAATCTCAAAAACTTTGATGAGCTCCTGATCTGGCTGCGGCTGCGATCCACCAGCAACCTTAGGGAGATGCGACAGTTCTGCTTCAATAATGCGTTCGAGGTGTCCTCGCTCAACACCAATCTTTTCCAATAACGGACGCACAATACCTTCCTGCTCAGCAACAAGCGCAAACAGGAGATGCACTGGCGTCGTCTGAGGGTTGCCCCGATCTGCAGCGAGATCCACTGCACGCTGAACCGACTCCTGAGCCTTGATTGTAAATTTATCAAACCGAAAAGCCATCAGATCATTCCTTTCAATTCACGTCTGCGCGCAGCAGCAAATTGTTACTCCCCCTACATCCTGAACCCCAGCACATGGCAGCCGAAGGTGCTGTGACCAACACCTTCGGCTGGACGATTTAGTCTTCGTCTTGTTTCACCTCGAA
>Ga0315320_10003580_pt1 | contig 12722 bp, 4 predicted proteins | sample M140m21515metaG_FD_203458 | JGI IMG/M metagenome (GOLD analysis project Ga0315320, IMG submission 203458) | Ammonia-oxidizing marine archaeal communities from Monterey Bay, California, United States - M1 40m 21515 | ecosystem: Environmental > Aquatic > Marine > Coastal | place: USA: California...
GAGACATAACATTACAACCTAGTAACTTTATAACAACAACATAATATGCCAACAACAATAACATTTACTGACCCTTTAAACGTTTCTTTACAAATAGGCGATACAGCTTATTATGTTCCAACTGGTAACTCTGGTGGTTTTAAAATAAATTCGTCTAGTGTAGTAGAGATAGGTATTGTAACTGCTATAAACCAAACTACAAATGTTATAACAATACAAAACCAAATAAACAACCCGCCAAGCGGCGCATTTATATTGTTTAGTAAAGACAACAAAGCAAATCTAAGTTCAGCGCTAGGATATTTCGCTGAGGTTAAGTTTCAAAATAGCTCTACGGTAACTTCTGAACTGTTTAGTGTTGGTATGGACATATTTGAAAGTAGTAAATAACGCAAAAAAAGTGTGATTATTTAAGTATAATTAAATTAAATATGAATAAAGATATTAAATTATCTTCACGAGAGAAAATCTTAGATTTTCAAAAGGTATTAATATCTGAATCTGATGGGGTAAATGTTGTTACACATCAAGACTCAGATTTATTTCCACTTAAACACACCTTTGCAGATGGTATATATGTTAGGCAAATGTCTATGAAACCTGGATCAGTTGTTGTTGGAGCTATACACAAACACTTACATGTTTGGTTTTTATTAACCGGACATATTTCAGTTGCAACAGAAGATACTACAGAAGATTACATTGCGCCTTGTTATGTAGTTGCTACTCCAGGAACAAAAAGAGTTATATATGCAAATAAAGAAAGTATATTTGTAAACATACATAAAAACCCTACAAATTCTCAAGACATAAGTTGGTTAGAAAAAGAAATTGTAGCTAAAGATTTTAAAGAATATGAAGAATACATTAATAAAAATAAATAAGATATGAGTTTTTTACTAGTAGGTGCGGCTGCGGTTGGTGCTGGTGCTGGTATAGCTAAAGCTATCGGTGGGTCTAAAAGAAGAAAAGCCGCTGAAGCAGAAGCTCAAGCAGCTAAAGCTGAAATAGATCAAAGAAAATCACAGTTTGCTCAACTTGATACTAGCAATCCTTTTGCTAACATGGAGAACAAAATGGAAGACCTGTCAGTCAATACACAGGAAGCTGAGTTCATGAAAGCACAACAGCAACAAAATCAAGCAAACGTACTTAATCAACTAAAAGGATCTGCAGGTAGCTCTGGTATAGCTGGTCTAGCGCAGACGTTAGCCAACCAAGGTTCTATGGACGCGCAAAAAGCATCTATATCTATAGGTAAACAAGAAGCTAACAACCAAATGATGGAGCGTCAAGCTGCTTCGCAAATACAAGGTCAAGAAAGACAGGGTGAAATTATGTCTAGAGACATGGAAAGAAATAAAGTATCAAACCTTATGGCTATGGCTAGTGCTGATCTTGAAGCTGCCAACATGAAAGAGCAAGCAGCCAATGACCAAATGTGGGGTGGTATCACTGATATTGCTGGTTCTGTTTCTAGTTTAGCAAGTCCAGCTACTATGAAGTCACCTTTAAGAGCAGTTGATACTGGTTTAATACAATCTTATAGAGCTGGTGCATTATCTGGTGTAGATAGAAAAGCTGGAACTAGAGCTGATGGCCTTGCTAAAGTAGCTAAAGATTTTGCTACAGATTTAAAAGCAAAAAAAGAGGAAACAAAAAAAGAAAATGCTACTGCTAAAAAAGAAGGTCAAGAGCTTTCTCAAGGTGTTTTAGACACTGCTGGCGCTTTAGGTGATAATGTTTTTGATGCGTTTAGCGTTAACATAAAAGATTATCAAGCTCAGTTTGATCAAGCTGTTTTAGATGGAGACAAAGATCTACAAGCAAAACTAAAAGGTAATATGAATAACTTTGCTGCAGAAGCTGCTAACTTGAAAGATTTACGTATGGATATTGCAAAAACTTTCGATACTAAAAGCGCAGACGGATCAGCTTCACCTAATTTAATTAAAAATTTAGACGCCGAGAGTCAAGGTGTTTTAAAAGCAATGCTAGACCCAAGTGCTAAAGTTGGTTCAAAAATGGTTGATGGTAAAGTTGTAACAACATTTGAATACAACGGTAAAGAATATACTAGGTCTGAAATAGAGCAAAAGCTATATGATTCAAGAGAAGACGTTGTATCTATAAACAATGTTCAAAAAATTAGAGAAGGAATAAAGAACAAAGCTTTAGAAGATGTTGCTATTAGTGCTGGTGATACAGATTACAAACAAGACTTTGATAAAGAAAATACTAAAAATCAAGTTACAAAAACATTAAGAGATGGTAACTTGGTTTCTTTAATGAACGACGATGTGCTTGGTAATGGTAGAAGTTTTCTAGACGATCTAGCAACCTCACCTCAATTAAACAATATATCTTACCAGTCTTTAGGTTTAAAAGCACCAGACGGAGACGATGGTAATTTAAGTCCAGAAGAGTTTGCAAATTTAAACGAGGGTGATAAAGAAAAACTAATGGACGCTTTAACAAATAGAGAAAACGATAACTTTAATGAAGATGCGCTTGTTGATTTAATGGCTAATTATATTACACAAGACATCGAAAACAATTATAACAAAATGATTGGTAGAGGTGTAGCTGCTGAAGACAAATCATTAGGTTATGCACAAAATGTACCAACCGTAGATGGTAAAGTTGATTATACTTCTATCTTAGACGAAATTAATAAAGAAAACAGCTAGTAAATGAAATTTGAATTAACTGATCAGCATAAAGCTGAAATGCAAAAAATAAATGACCACTTGTATAAAAAGAGGGTTCCTGGCGCTACTATACGTAAGACTTTAGACGAGTACGTAATAGATAAGAACAACGCATGGGTTGCTGATCAGAATGCTTTAATTAAAAAACAAATTGAAGCTGATAGAAAATATAATGAAGCTATTCAAAAAGAGAGAGAAGAAGCTGAAAAAAAGAGACAAGCAAGAGTAGACAGCGCAAAAGGTCTAGGTAAAGAAGCAATGATTGCTGGAGAGCAAGTTGATGGTGATTTAGCAAAATTAGCTTTTGATGAAGGTAATTTTAAGCCTTTTTTAGATAAAAATTCAGGTGAACTTGTTGATTGGTTTAAACAAAGTTACCCGGATGTTTTCACAGATGGAAAGTTTGACATACAAGCCCAGTCTGGTGAAATAGTTTTTACAGTAGACGGTAAAGAAATAGAAATAGATTTGGATCCTGATATGTTTGATAATCCAGAGCTTTTTCTTAGTAACGATATGTTAGACAAAGAGCTTCAAAAAGAATTAGGTTTAACCGGTCCAGACATGTTAAACTATCAAAAGTGGATGCAGGTTAAAGAACTAATGGATAATAAGGTGGCCAATCAAGAAGAGATAGCTACAAGAGAGTATGGTTACAACTTATTGACTGGTGTAAAAGGTGATACTGATAGAGGCGGTGGTTTGTTTACAGCTTTTGAAAAAGATGATTTAACTGGCGCTAATAACTTTTATCAGAAAAATGATGTTAACGTTTCAATACAACCTGATGCAAGCGCTGGTGATGGCAACGTACAAGGTTACTCTGTAACAAGAGATGGTGAAGTAATATTTAAAGGTAATCCAGCTGAAGTAAAAAACTTTCTTAGTAAAACAGATACTTTTACAGACGATGAGAAAGATAAAATGGATAACGCTAAAGCTAACATAGCTAAGCGTGAAGCTGAGGCATATAAAAAAATACAAGACAACAATGCGAATATAGCAACAAGAGACGATGCTATCCTAGATTACGCAAAATCCCCACGATCAAAAACAGACTTAAAAATTGTAACAGACGGTATGTCTGAAGAAGGTTATGCTTTACTTGAAAAACATCTTAACACTGAGATAAAAGAAGAAAGAATGGTTAATGCTGGTAATAGAACTGTAAAAATGCCTGTTACTGTTGATGGTTGGGAAAAAACAAGATATGAAACTTTATTCAATGATGAGCTTAGAGAGCAATTGTCTGACGAAGATAAACTTATATTTGACCAAGCAAAAGAAAGAAGAGACAAACAAGCTGAAGGTTCAATAGACGAGCAACATCAGTTTAGCTTAAAAAAATCTTGGGACGTACTATATAACAAACAAAACAGAGAAAGCGAGCGTGATGTAGAAACTAACTGGTGGGCTGAAAGCAGACAGTTTGATGTATACAAGCAGGGCGAACTAAGAAAAGAAGCTGCAACTAAAATTGATGATAAATACGTAGATAATCAGAAAAAAGTATTTCAACAGTTAAAAAGAGCTAGAACAAATGCTCAAAAAGATGGTGTTGGAGTTGAAATGAAAAGATTAAAAGATGGTACTGTTGTATATGAAGCTTTTGCTAATAACCCAAACAATCCCGCTTTAAAATACCATCAAGAAAAGTTTAATGATATAGCTTCTAACGAGGCTATGTACAGCGACTTACATTTACAAGAAAGAAAAGTATGGTCTAAAGAGTACATGACTTTCATGAAAGATAACCAAGATGACCAGCGTATTAATAAGGTGTTAACTAGAGAAAATGATCTTTCAAATATATTGTTAAACGAATGGAGTAGTGCTTGGGAAAACATAGGTTATAGTATACCAGCTTTATTTGGTAATAAAAATGCTATAACAATGCATGCTAGTAGATTAAACGGTAAAGAATATTACGAGCAAGCTATGGATTATAAAACCGCAAAGTCAAGTGGTCAATTACGTAGACAAGGTCTTATAACTTTAGCTCAACAAGCACCAAATGTTTTATTAGCTGTGGCAACTCAAGGCGCTGCTGGTTTGGCACTTGGCACCGCTGCAAATGCAACTACTATAGCTAGTGCTTTAACAGCAACTGCTTTTGGTGTCAACTCTGGTGGTAGTAAAAGAGCTGATTTAACTATACAACAAAATGCTGCTGAAAGTGCTAAAGAAGCAAGAGAAGAATTAATAGCAAATAAAGCTAACATATCACCTGAAGACTATTATAACAAAATGGCTTCGCTAGAACAAACAATTGCTCTTGGTGACATGACAGATAACCAAATAATAATGCAATCATTAGCTAGTGGTTGTATTGAAGGTGGTATTGCATTTGCTTTAGGTACAATACCTAACTCTGCGAGTGCAGCTAGAGGTTTAATTGGTAGTAGTGCTGCTACTGACGTAACAAAAGCCATAACACTTGGTAACACTGCTTACATTATGAACTCGCTTGGTGCTATGGCAACTAGAACAGCTGGTGAGGTTGTAGAAGAGCTTGCTATACATTTTGGTGATGCTGCGTCTGAAGCTTTAATATTAAATAGAGATTTTGAATATGAAGGTTGGGAAGATGTAATTTTTAGTTCTATAATAACTGGTGGTACAATGAATGTACCTGGTGTTGCAGTACCAGCTATACATAAAAGACTTTTTAATGCTGACATAAATAATGCTAGAGCTAAGTATCAAAACTCTAAAAATAGAATGGAAGATTTATCTATGAAAATAGCTAGATCAACTGATGAGGTACAAAAAAATCTTTATAGAGAAGCTCTTGTTGTTGAATCAAACAAACAAGCTAGATTAACAAGTCAAAACGAAATTGCTACGTTATTACTTGGAGGTAAAAAAATGAGCTCGTTAATGCGTAATGGCTACGTGTTAGATGGTATATATGCTGAAGCTGGTGTGATCGAAGGTGATAGTTACCAGATAAGAGAACAAAAAGTAAAACAACATGCGGAAAGTTTAGATGCTGAAAATAAAAAAGATTACGAAACTAGACTTAAAGACGCTTTAGATAATGACAAAAACATACTGGGTTCTATTGATTATACTGAAGGCTGGAAAGCTTGGGGACCAAGAGGTGAGGCTGTTCATGAAAACTTTTTAAAAACAGATTCTCGTTATAAAAAACTTTCTGATCAAGATAAAACGTTAATGGTGCATGAGGCTATAAAAGCCGATATGAATAAGACGTTAATAAACAGAGCTAAAAAAACACCTGGTATAACAGAGATGATAGAGAATGATGTCTACGGTATGCCTTTTTCAATGGCTAAAAACAAGCAAGGAAAGAAAAGACAAAGAAGAGCTAAAAAAGCAGAAGATGCAGCTTATTTAAGAGCAGGTAGAGTGTTTGCCGCGATGACTGGTAATGCTATAGCTAAAAATACAGACCAACAAATTAATGCTGAAAAAATATTTGATTCTCAAAAAGGAGCTCCAAGAGTTGTTCAGGTAAGTGATAAAGGTTTTGAGTACGACATACGTAAGCTTGCAGCTGAAGAAAAGCTTAGTGAAGCAGAAATGTTAAACTTAGAAAGATTAATTGAAGAAGTTAGATCTGGAGAAACTAATGGTGCTTATTTAAACGGGCCAAACATATTGATAGCTGCAGACGCTTCTCAAGCTACTAAATTATTAAATCAAGAAAACCCAGCTTTTGAAGTTGGTACTGTATGGGCTCATGAAACTAGGCACGCTGCAGACACAAAAGCTTTTACACCACAAGAATTAGGTGTGTATACTCAAAATCTAGCTTTATGGATTAAAGAAAATGCACCACACATATATGCTCAAGCAATGTCAAGATTTGATAACATTGGTGCTGTAGATCCAAATGTTAATTGGTTAGAGCAAGACACTGCTTTTCACATGGAGTTTGGTACTTACGTTGAAGACGCTATCGACACGGAAGGTGGTACTATAAACAACGGTATTGTACAGAAAAAACTTGCTAAAGTAAAACCAACTATTGGTAAAAGAGCTAGGGCTTTAGTAAATGCAGATTTTGCTATAGACACTCCTGAAGCTGCTGCATACTATTTTAATGACTTTAGAAAAAACTTTCAGAAAGGTAAAGAAAGCCCAATGGCTAAAGCTAGAATAGAAGCTAGAAAAAGAAAAGGTATTGAAACTATTGGTGACCTTGGTATATTAAAGTCAAAATCTAATTTACAGGGTGTGTTGGATCAAAGAACAAAAAACAATCCTAAAAAATCAGACGTAGCAGCAATGATTTCTGACATGTTCATGATGGATTCTGACGGTGAATTCACATCAAACTCTAACAAAAGATCTGCTTTTGAAAGCGAGGTTGGTGGTATTATAGAAAATATAACTAAAAGACTTTATGATAGAATACCTGCAGAGCTAAAAAAAGGTTTATCAAGACAAGACTATCAACAAACATTATTAACTGATGCTGCTGAAATACTTATAAGAGAGTATGATCCATCTAAACAAAACATGGATAAGTTTTTAAGTAATAGACTTAACTTAAGAGCTAATAGCTTAGCTACAAGACTTGGCGTTAGTGATCAATTTTTAAATGATTTAGATACCGCTAACAGAGTTTTAACAGAAGATGATACTGATATTGATTTTGACGAAGAAGGAAATGTTTTAAGTCCTGAGACACCTTTTAGTGATGGTATGATGTTTACACCAGAACAATTAAAAAGTGTCTTAGATCACGTCCAGTTAAATCTAGGAGGTATTCTACCTAGTATTACAGCTGAAAAGGGTAAAAATGCTACCGTTAGTCCTTTAGTTGCAGCGCTTAAGTCAGATTTTTATAAAGAAAAAAATCCTATACAACAAGCTATAGAATCTGCAATGGGTAAAACACCAGCTGAAATAGAAATGTGGTTAAAAACTCCTAAAAACAAAGCGCTTGTTTTAAAACACATGCCTACAACTTGGTTAGCTAAAAACTTACCTAAAGCTGTACAAAAGTTAGTTATACAAGAAGATGGTACGAAAGTATGGACTACTGATTTTAAAGGTAGAACTAAAGGAACAAAACCTGGTCAAGTAGATTTTTATAGATCAAGTGAAGTTGGACCTTACAAAGGTATGACTGATGGTAAACAGAAGATTAGACGTAATCCTAAAGCAATGACACAGGTTACTTCTATAGATATAATAAAGAAGTTTTTTAACGGTACAACAATGACAGAGCTTAGAAGAGGTGGTTTAGACACTTTAACTAGAGCAATGGCACAAGAAATAGGTCTAGAATCTTTTAGATCTCAACTAGTAGGAGACACTGATGTTGCTAAAATGTTTAAGTCAAGACAAGAGTTATTACATGGCGAGCTAGCTGACAACGCTGTTATACAAGCTATAGAACAAATTGAAAGAGGTAATGTATTAAAAAGTGATAGTCAAGTAGACAGAGCTTTATTAGTTAAAAACTATGATCAACAAGGAGTTACTAGTTTAGTAATGCCAATTGTTAGAAATGCTATTGTACAAGGTATTGAATCTGAAAACACTGATATAGAGCTTGCTATACTAGAAGCTCAATACCCTGGTTTAGGTAGTGTAGCAGAGTTAATATTAGAAGATCTTTACTCGGGGAACGTAACAAGAGATAACGTAAAGTTTTTAGAACAAATAATAAATACTCCTGATATACCTTCTGAGCTAACTGCATTAATAAAACAAAAAGCTCACACGCTTAGAGGTAAAGATAAAAAACCAAATGCAAACGCAAAGCGTTATGCTGAAATGGTTAACACGCTAGTTAGTGATTATGGTATGGATAAAGGTTTTATTGATGCTTTAGGTGGTGATCTTGCTATATTAGGTTATTTTAATAGAGCGTTAGACGCTGCTAAAAACTCTGCTAAGTTTGAAGGCTCAGCTCCTTTTTATGCAGACCAAGTAAAAAACAAAGGTAAACTAACTGATGATAACACTGGTTATGAATCATCAGATATAATACTAGCTAACAAGAAAAATACAAAGCTAAGAAAAATGTATACACCTTTGTTGCATAGCAATGCACCTATCAGCGAAAAACTAGCTGCATTAGAAAAAATTAAAGACACTATTAATAAAGCTAATATATCTAACATAGGTCATTTAAAATATTTTTGGGATAAAATAAACCAAGCTTATACAGATAATAAAATAAGTGATATTGACTTAGTAACACTTGCTCAAATACAAACAAACATTGTTTCTGGTACAAGAGCTTTGAGTGGTATAGATTACTTTATGTTTGGTAACTACATTGATAATACTAAATTTAAACTAGCTGAAATTAATGACAACTACGATACATTTGTAAACAAGCTAAGCGAATATGATGATTATCAATTTGTTTATGACAGGAAGCTAGCTGAGGTAAGAAAAAATAATCCTAATATGACAGACGCTGAAGTTGAGCGAGCAGCAAATATAGCTACTTATAAAGGTCTTGTTGTTAAAGGTGAGCACATAGGTGCTTCTGCAAATACATCTGCAGATATTATTACTGCTATTATAAAAGGAGAGTATGACAGTAATAAGTTTGATGCTATACACAAAGACCACACACAATTTTTCGGCCCTAAATATGTAATGGATATTATAGATGTTTTAGGACAAACAAGTAGATTAGGTCATGTTAGAATAACTCAAGGGTTGAAAGGTTTTCCTGATATACTAAAAAGAATATATCACGTTAGTGGTCAAAAAGCAGATGCTCGTGTTGCTGACATTACAAAAGTAAATGATTTATTTGGTAGTAGAGAAGAGGTTGCAAGCAAAACTAAATTAGGACAGCTAAACAATAGAGGTAGAACTTTAAAATCTGCAAATCGTAAAGGTATAAGCATTTTAGATTTTGATGATACATTGGCTACAAGCAAGTCATTAGTTAGATTTACAAGGGCAGACGGTACAAAAGGTACACTGACACCTGCAGAGTATGCTTCTGAGTACGAAAGCTTGGCTGATCTTGGTTATACATTTGACTTTTCAGAATTTAACAAAGTTGTGAAAGGTAAAATTGCACCGCTGTTTCAGAAAGCTTTAAAGTTACAAGAAAAGTTTGGTACTAACGATATATTTATACTAACCGCTAGACCTCAAGAAGCTCAAAAAGCTATACACAAGTTTTTAAAAGACAACGGCCTTGACATACCTATAAAAAATATAACTGGTCTAGGTAACAGTACGGCTGAAGCAAAAGCGTTGTGGGTTGCTGATAAAGCTGCTGAAGGTTATAATGATTTTTACTTTGCTGATGACGCTTTAAAAAATGTTCAAGCTGTTAAAAATATATTAGATCAATTTGATGTTAAATCAAAAGTTAGAGTAGCATATTTAAAAAGTGATAAGCAAGCTAAACTTAACGAAATAATAGCAAGAACTCAAGGTATAAAAGAATACAAAGAATACTCTGCCGCAAAAGCTTCGTTAATAGGTAAGAAAAAAGGTAAGTGGAAGTTTTTTATAGCGCCTAGTGCTGAAGACTTTAAAGGTTTAATATACCCGTTATTAGGTAAAGGAACTAAAGGTGATGCTGACTTACAGTTTTTTAAAGATGTATTGTTTGATCCATACTCAAGAGGTGTAGCACAAATGAATAGCATGGCTCAAGGTTTATCTGTAGACTATAAAGCGTTAAACAAGTTAATGCCACAAGCTAAGAAAAAATTAAGCAAAAAAATACCTGGAACACAGTTTACATATGACCAAGGTATTAGAGTTTACATGTGGACAAAGGCTGGTATTGAAGTGCCTGGTATATCAAAAGCGGATGCTAAGAAAATAAACAAAGCTGTAAGTGCAGATCAACAAATGATTGATTATTCAAATGGTATATTAAGAGTAGTTAAAAATCCTGATTACTTAACTCCTTCAGAAAGTTGGTTAACAAGTACAATAGCTAATGATCTTTTTCAATTAACCCAAGGTGATACTCGTAAAGAAATGCTTGGCGAGTTTATTGAAAACAGAAAACAAATGTTTGGTGATTGGAAAGGTGATAAGTTAGACGGGCCTTTAATGAATAAATTAGAAGCTGCACTAGGTACTAACTGGAGAGACGCTATGGAAGATATACTGTGGCGTATGGAAAACGGTAGTAATAGAAACTTTGGTAAAAATAAATTAACAAATCAATTTACAAACTGGGTTAACAACTCTGTTGGTGCTATTATGTTCTTTAACGGTAGATCTGCAGTGCTACAAACATTATCAACAGTAAACTTTATAAACTGGAGTGATAACAACCCGCTAAAAGCTGCAGCAGCATTTGCTAATCAAAAACAGTTTTGGAAAGATTTTGCATACTTATTTAATTCAGACATGCTAAAACAAAGAAGATCTGGTAACCAAAGATCTGTTAGTGAAAATGAAATAGCATTGATGGCAGAAAGAAATGGCGTTAGTGGTTTATTAAATAAATTATTAGAGCTTGGTTTTTTACCTACGCAAATTGCAGATAGCTTTGCTATTGCTTCTGGTGGTTCTACATTTTACAGAAATAGAGTTAACACATATTTAAAAGATGGTTTAACACAACAAGAGGCAGAGCAAAAAGCTTTTACTGATTTTCAAAAAATAACTGAAGAAACTCAACAGTCATCTAGACCTGATATGATTTCATCACAACAAGCTTCACCACTTGGTAGATTAATACTTGCTTTTCAAAACACACCAATGCAGTATGCAAGGTTAACTAAAAAAGCTATACTTGATCTTAAAAATGGTAGAGGTGATGCTAAAACTAATATATCTAAAATAATGTATTATGGAGCAATACAAAATATAATATTTGGTTCGTTACAACAAGCATTATTTAGATTTATGTTCGATGATGATGAAGAAGAAACAGACGAGGCAAAAGCTAAGGAAAAAGAAAGAGCTACATTAAGACTTGCTAACGGTGTTATTGATTCGTTCTTACGTGGTATTGGTGTTGCTGGCGCAATTGTAGCTACACTTAAAAACATGATAATGAAGTTTGTAGAAGAAGATGCAAAAGGTTTCCGTATGGACACTGCAGCGATTATATTAGAAATGCTACAAATATCTCCACCTGTTGGTAGTAAAGTTAGAAAAGTAAATACAGGTCTTAGAACTTATAAGTTTAAACGTAGAGAGATAGAACACATGGATAAGTTTGATATAGACAATCCTATATGGTCACCTATAACTCAAACAATATCTGCTTTAACAAATATACCTACAGATAGAATTTACAAAAAAATAATTAACTTGCGTGAAGCTGCAAATAGCAATAACGATGCTTGGCAACGTATAGCATTATTCTTTGGCTGGAACACTTGGGATGTAGGTGTTAGAAACCAAGAAGTTATAAAAGCTAGAGGTGAAATAGAAGAGATAAGACAAAAGAAAAAAGAGCAAGAAAAAGTAGAAAAACAAAAAGAAAAAGAAAGGTTAAGAAAAGAAAAAGAAGCTAGATCAACACAGTGTTCTGCTAGAACAAGAAAAGGCAAAGGACCTCAATGTAAAAACTTAACTGAAAATAAATCTGGAAGATGTTACGCTCACCAGTAAAATATTAAATTTACAAGTGATTTATAAATTATGAAGAAACTACTAATTATATTCTTAATGATATTAACAGCTTGCGCTACTCCAAAAAAATGTTGCAGCCAAGTTGATTTAAAAAAATATTTTAAATTTGCTACGTTTTATGGCGCTGCAAGTGGTGGTACTTCTATATCAGATGTAGATGTTTTTTCTGTTAGTAATGGTTTGGAAACGGCTACAATACAAACACCTTTTGATTATAACTTAGCTTTTGGCGTTCGTAAAATAGCTAGATTTGGTTATGAGAATAAAGCACAAACTTTTTATGATGGTACAGAAAACTCTTGGTCAGATGGTGCTAACATAGGTAAAGTAAAAGGATTAGAGTTTTTGTTTGAGGTTGATTACAGTAGACAGCAAGGTAATGAGTATTTAGATCAACATCATTTTATAAGATTTGTAAACAACAAATACATATTAAAAGGTGAATACTTA
>Ga0315320_10003583_pt1 | contig 12718 bp, 9 predicted proteins | sample M140m21515metaG_FD_203458 | JGI IMG/M metagenome (GOLD analysis project Ga0315320, IMG submission 203458) | Ammonia-oxidizing marine archaeal communities from Monterey Bay, California, United States - M1 40m 21515 | ecosystem: Environmental > Aquatic > Marine > Coastal | place: USA: California...
TCAAGCATAGCCCCCCCCCCAGTTGAAATATAAGAGATGTGCTTACTAAAACCAAATTTTTTAACAGCAGCAGTAGAGTCGCCACCTCCTATCAAAGAAAAAGCCCCATTTTTAGTTGCCAAGCAAATAGCTTCGCCAATTTTTTTAGTGCCATTTTCGAAACTTTCTAACTCAAACACACCCATTGGACCATTCCAGAGTATAGTTTTTGACTCTAGTATAACATTAGAAAAATGCATAATAGATTGTTTTCCAATATCTAAGCCCATATCATTTTTTGAAATTGACAATATATCTGAGGTGCTAGTCTTTGTAATATTATTAATGGAAGGGGCGTTTAAGGAGTCTGTTGGCAATAACAGATTAACCCCTTTTATTTCCGCACTAGAAATTATTTTCTTTGCTAAAGAAACTTTTTCATTTTCTACTAATGACTTTCCAACCTCACCCCCCATTGCTTTGGCAAAGGTGTAGGCCATTCCCCCACCAATAATTAAATTATCAACTTTTTTTAAAAGGGATTCTATAACATCAATTTTCCCCGTGATTTTAGCACCACCAATTACGGCAGTAAATGGCCTTTTGGGATTGTTTAGTATTTTTTCTAAAAAGGTTATTTCTTTATTTAGCAATAAACCGAGGTGTTTGTTTTTTGGGAAAAATTTAGCAATTATAGCCGTTGAAGCATGAGCTCTATGAGCTGTTCCAAAAGCATCATTAATATAAATATCACCAAGTCTAGATAATTTTTTTGCAAAAACCTTATCTCCATTCTTTTCCTCTTTATAAAACCTTAAATTTTCTAAAACAACTACACCTCCATTATTTGTGTTTTGTATTCTTTCATAGTTTTTATCATCAATACAATCAGACAAAAAAGACACAGGTTTTTTTAATAAAAAAGATAAATGAGGAACAATGTTTTGTAAAGAAAATTTTTCATCAAAACAATCTTTGGGCCTTCCTAAATGAGATAAAATAATAGCAACACCACCATTAGAAATAACCTTTTTTATCGTTGGCAATGCAGCTAACATTCTACTGTCATCAGTAATATTCAGATCTTTATCTAAAGGGACATTAAAATCTACCCTAATTAAAACACGCTTACCTTTTAAATTTTCTTGACTAAGATTATTCATAAATGCAAAAATATAATAAATACTAAAATTCAATACATTTTAATTATATTTGACATTAAAGAAATTTTACATGTTTTTTAAAGATATTCCAGGCAACCAAAGATTAAAAAAAGAACTTGTAAGTACTGTAAAAAGAAACCGGATTAGTCATGCGCAGGTTTTTTCAGGAAATAGCGGCAGCGCAAAACTAGCAATTGCCTTTGCGTATGCAAGATACCTTAATTGTACTAGCACATCCGAAGAAGACTCTTGTGGCCAATGCACTTCCTGCTTAAAATATAATACCTTGTCACACCCAGACTTACACTTAATTTTTCCTGTGGTAAAAACAGGCTTAGCGAAAAATACAATTAGCGATAATTTTGTCAAAATTTTTCGTGAATTTATATTGAAAAATATTTACGGATCCCTAAATGACTGGATTGAAAAATTTGAACTTAAGAATAAAACTACAGATAAAGCTTCTATTTATAAAGATGAAGCACTTTCAATACAGAGAAAGGTGATATTAAAAAAATTTGAAGCACGATATAGGGTTTTTTTAATATGGATGCCTGAACAAATGAATATTGAGGCTTCAAATAAACTCCTTAAAGTTTTTGAAGAACCACCAACTAACACAATATTTTTACTAGTTTCGGAAAATCCAGAAAAACTACTACCTACAATATCTTCTAGAACTCAACAGACTCGTGTAAAGAATTTTAAAAATAATGACATTTTTAAATTTTTTCAAAAAAGGGATTTGACAATTCAAAAAATAGAACAACTTATTAATATGACCGATTCAGATCTTGGCAAGATGATTAAACTTATTGAGGGATTTGAAGATATTAATTTACTTGATGACTTTTCTTTATGGATGCGACTGGTATATAAAATAGATGTGGTTAATATTTCAAAATGGGTTGATTCTATTTATACTAAAGGAAGAAAACACCAAAAGATATTTTTATCCTATTCAATAAGTATAATTAGAGAATGTTTAATTTTTAACTTTGCAGATAATACACTCTTAAAGTCTAACATAAAAGAACAGTCTTTTATCTCAAAATTCTCACCATTTATTAATGAAAACAATAGTGTAATAATTATTGAGAAAATGGAGAAGGCAATACGAGAAATTAATAGAAATGCCAATGCTAAAATTTTATTTTTTGAGCTATCTCTACAAATAATAAATTTATTAAAAGTTAAACGTAACTTTGCAACTAATTAAAATTATAATATGAGCTGTGGAAGCGGAGGTTGTAGTACTTGTGAGGTTTCAGAAAACAGAGGCTGTGGAGTTAGTTCTGTTTTTGATTGGTTATATCAAATTGATGGCCCACCAACAGACAATTCTAATTTAGCAGAAGTACAATTTAAGGGAGATAGAAAGGATTTTTATATTAATAATAAAAATTTAGATCTAAAAAGAGGCGATATTGTTACTGTAGAAGGCTTTAATTCAGGACATGATGTGGGAAAAATAACAATGCTCGGAGAGCTAGTTGCACTTCAGATAAATAGAAAAAAAAGAGATGTTAAGAGTGATCCTTTAAAAAAAATATATAGAATCTCTTCTGCAACAGACAAGGATAAATGGAACACGGCAATTAAGAATGAGAGCGGTATTTTAGAAAAAGCGAAAAGAATAATAGAAGATTTTAAACTTGAAATGAAACTTTCTACAGTTGAATTGCAAGCAGACAATTCAAAAGCCACTTTTTTTTATACAGCAGACAAACGTGTTGATTTTAGAGAATTAATCAGGGAATATTCAGTCCATTTTAGATTAAAGATAGAGATGCGGCAAATTGGAGCCCGGCAAGAGGCTGCAAAAATTGGAGGAATTGGAAGCTGTGGAAGAGAGCTTTGTTGTTCTACATGGATGACAAAATTTCCGTCTGTCTCTACAGCTTCAGCCAGATACCAACAACTATCTATTAATCCACAAAAAATATCCGGGCAATGCGGAAGGTTGAAATGTTGTTTAAATTTTGAGCTTGATGGATATATGGAAACATTAAAAGATTTCCCCAGTTCCCGTGTTACGCTTAAAACCAAAAAAGGAACAGTAAAATTTGTAAAACTAGATGTCTTTAAAGGGGTTATGTTTTACTTTAATCCCGAGGACCCAACATCTGATTTGTTAGAGTTAACTAAAGAAGGTGTTAGGGAAATAATATCATATAACCAAAAAGGAAAAAAACCTGAAAGTTTTGACAGTTTTTCGGTTATTAAAAATATAAAGGAAGAGGATTTTGAGGACGCTGTGGGGCAAGATAATATCGCCAGGTTTGACAATCAAAAAAACAAGAAAAAAACAAGCAAGAACAAAAAGAGATTACAAAATAACATTAAAAAAAAGAAATTCAAAAAATGAAACTCAAAGTGCTTAATTATTTAGCATATTCTGTTTGTATAACATTATTTTCTTGTGGTAATAATATTTACGAGAACTATCATTCTTTTAATTATGCGGGCTGGAATACCGACAGTATTGTAAAGTTTAAATATACAATTACAGACACACTAAATACATATGATTTTCGCTTAAAGATTCGTCATACTGTTGACTATAATTTTCAAAATCTTTTTCTTTTTTTGGAAGATGAAAAAAAAGATACTATCGAAATAATTTTAGCAAATAAAAACGGGAAATGGACAGGATCCGGAATAAGTAATATTAGAGAGATTGAATATGTTTTTGATAGAAAAAGACATTTTAAGAAAAAAGGAGAATATAGTTTGAGTGTTGAACAAGCTATGAGGTATGGAGATTTACATGAAATAGAAAGGTTGGATCATATTTTAGATATTGGATTAATGGTTTCTAAGAATAATGAATAGCAAACACAAAATCTTATTATGGTCTTTTGTTTTAAGCCCTTTTCTAATTCTTTTTTCTTTAGTACAACTAACTATTTTTGGTTTTTTTGGGGACTTACCAACCTTTAATCAATTAGAAAACCCAAAAAATAATTTAGCAACTGAAATTATTTCAGAAGATGGAATAGTTTTAGGTAAATATTTTTTTGAAAACCGAAGCAAAGTCAGGCATAATGAATTACCTGAAAATTTGCTAAATGCTTTAATAGCCACTGAAGATATTCGATTTAAAACTCATTCTGGGGTAGATGTTAGGGCATTAATTAGGGCTGTTTTAGGTGTTTTTATGGGAAAAACAAGTTCTGGAGGGGCTAGTACTATTACACAACAGTTGGCTAAAATGTTGTTTACAGAAAAACCAAGCTCAGGATTAGGAAGAGTAATGCAAAAATTAAAAGAATGGATTATTGCAGCAAAACTAGAAAAAAGATATACAAAAGACGAAATATTAACCATGTATCTAAATAGGTTTGATTGGGTTAACAATGCTGTTGGCATAAAATCAGCAGCTCAGATTTACTTTAATAAAAGACCACTAGATTTAAGTCTACAAGAGTCTGCCGTTCTTGTAGGAATGTTGAAGAATCCAGCATTATACAACCCTAATAGAAGGATGAAAATCACAGAAGAAAGGAGAAATGTCGTTCTTCATCAGATGAATCGGTATGAATTTATTTCTGACTCGTTATTTGACACATTAAAGAATATACCAGTAACATTAGATTTTAATTTAGCAAGCCATAATCATGGCGCAGCCCCTTATTTAAGAGAATATTTAAGAGATGAGTTGAAAAGATGGTGTGTTAAAAATAAAAAGCCAGATGGATCAAATTACAACGTTTATACTGACGGACTAAAAGTATATACAACGATTAATTCTCGGCTACAGACTTTTGCAGAAGAAGCACTAAAAACACATATATCCTCTTTGCAAAAAGATTTCTATCGTCACTGGAAAGGATATACAAATGCACCATACCCTGAAGAATTTAGTGATAGCTTGATAAATGTAATACTTGAGCAAGCAATGAGAAGATCTGAAAGGTATAAAAAATTAAGCAAAGTAGGAAAAAAAGAATCGGAGATAAAAACTATTTTTAACATTAAAACTCCAATGACGTTATTTTCTTGGGATGGGGAGATAGATACTATATTATCACCAAGAGACTCTATTATATATAACAAGTTTTTTATTCATTCCGGAATGATGAGTATGGACCCTAAAACAGGATATGTAAAATCTTATGTAGGGGGAATTAATTATAAGCACTTTAAATATGATCATGTTAAGATAGGGAAGCGTCAAGTAGGATCAACTTTTAAACCGTTTTTGTATTCTTTAGCTGTTCAGGAAGGGTATGCCCCATGCTATGAAGTTCCAAATATTCCTGTTGTATTTGATAAAGAAAGGTGGAGGCTAGAAAAGGATTGGATCCCAAAAAATTCAGGGGATGATTTTAAAAATATATCGATAACGTTAAAGTTTGGATTAGCGAATTCCATTAACACGATTACTGCTTATATTATGAAACAATTAGGCCCCCACGCAGTAGTTGATTTAGCTAAAAAAATAGGCATCCAATCAAAAATTTTAGCCGTACCATCTCTTTGTTTAGGAACGTTTGATTTGTCAGTATATGAAATGGTTGGAGCATATGCCACATTTGTAAATAAAGGCATTTGGACAGAGCCGATATTTATCACTAAAATTACAGATAAGAATGGTGTTGTTATAGAAGAATTTAGCCCACAAACACAAGAAGCTATGAGTGAAGAAACTGCTAATATAATGGTGAGAATGTTACAAGGGGTAGTTAATGGTGTTTATAGCCCTACAGCGGACAAGACGTTAGGAACAGGGGTTAGGCTAAAGTATAAATATGGGTTTAAAAATCAAATTGGAGGCAAAACAGGAACAACCCAAAATCAATCAGATGGTTGGTTTATGGGAATAACTCCAAATTTAGTCACAGGAGTTTGGAGTGGTTGTGAGGATAGATCTGCTCATTTTAGAACAATTCAATATGGACAAGGAGCTAATATGGCATTACCGGTTTTTGCGGAATATATGAAAAGAGTATATGCGGATACTAGCAGTACAGGTTTTTTCCCGATAGATTTTGACATACCTATTTCTATTGACGAAAAATTTGATTGCGGAAATAGTTCTCAAATTAAAGGAAGTAATGAATTTGATTAATAGTTTTTAAAGCTTATGATAGAAAAAGTAGTTGACAATATAGAAGATGCTTTAGCTGGGGTTAAAAGCAATATGACATTTATGTTTGGAGGGTTTGGCCTTTCAGGTATTCCTGAAAACGCCATCAAAGCACTTTCTAAAAAAGAAATTTTTGGTTTAACTTGCATTTCTAATAATGCTGGAGTTGATGATTTTGGACTAGGACTTTTATTAAAAAGAAAACAAATAAAAAAGATGATTTCTTCTTATGTTGGAGAGAATTTTGAGTTTGAAAGACAAATGCTTTCTGGAGAATTAGAAGTAGATTTAATACCACAAGGCTCTTTAGCAGAAAGATGTCGAGCTGGGGGAGCAGGAATCCCAGCATTTTACACTCCTGCTGGATTTGGAACAGAAGTTGAAAAAGGAAAAGAGGTAAGACAGTATAACGGTAAAAATCATGTTTTAGAAACAGCATTAACAGCTGATTTTGCATTTGTAAAAGCGTGGAAGGGAGACATGGCTGGAAATTTAATTTTTAAAGGTACTGCGCGTAATTTTAATCCCATTATGGCAATGGCTGGAAAAATTACAGTAGCAGAGGTAGAAGAGCTGGTACCCTTAGGTAAATTAAATCCTAATTATATTCATACTCCAGGAATTTTTGTTCAAAGAATTATTCAGGGGAAAAAGTATGAAAAAAGGATAGAACAAAAGACAGTTAGAAAAAAAAGGTAATACTATATGGGTTTAGATAAAAATCAGATAGCGCAGAGAATTGCTCAAGAGTTAAAGCATAATATGTATGTGAATCTAGGAATTGGAATACCCACCTTGGTGGCGAATTATATTCCAAAAGAAATTAATGTTGAGTTTCAATCTGAAAATGGGGTTTTAGGCATGGGCCCCTTCCCTTTTGAAGGAGAAGAAGATCCGGATATGATAAATGCGGGGAAACAAACGATTACTACAATGCCTGGAGCAGCGATTTTTGATTCAGCAATGTCATTTGCTATGATAAGAGGAAAACACGTTCAGCTTACAGTTTTAGGGGCAATGGAAGTTTCTGAAAATGGCGATATAGCTAATTGGAAAATACCAGGAAAAATGGTTAAAGGGATGGGCGGAGCAATGGATTTAGTAGCTTCTGCTGAAAATATTATTGTTGCAATGATGCATACTAACCGAGATGGAAAAAGTAAGATTCTTAAAAACTGTACCCTTCCTATTACAGGAGTGCAATGTGTAAAAAAGGTGGTTACTAATCTAGCAGTCTTAGAAGTCACAAAAAATGGGCTAAAGCTTTTGGAAAGAGCTCCAGGAGTAAATGTAGAAGATATAAAAAAAGCGACAGAAGCAGAATTAATTATCGAATCTATAATACCAGAGATGAAGATGTAGGTCTTCAACCAATATCCTTTTTACACCTTTACTCCCTTATTAAGCAAGTGCCTTTTAATATCTTCTAGTTTTCCCTCTGGAATTGCATCTATTAACTTTTGAGTATATGGAGTCTCAGGTTTGTTATAAATTTTGTCTGCATCACCCATTTCTTCAATTTCACCCTCCTGCATCACTACCATTCTATCACTCATATATTTTACAACTGAAAGATCATGTGAAATAAAGATATATGTTAATTCAAATTCTTCTTTCAATTCATTTAGAAGATTTAATACCTGTGCTTGTACCGATACATCTAACGCTGAAACAGATTCATCACAAATTATAAATTTTGGGTTTACGGCTAACGCTCTAGCAATTCCAATTCTTTGTCTTTGACCACCAGAGAACTCGTGTGGATATCTATAAAAGTGATTAGGATCCAAGTTTACTCTTGAAAGTAATTCTTCTACTCTTTTTTTTCGTTTTTTATCATCAGCTAAAATACCATGTACTTGCATAGGCTCCATAATTGCATTGCCAATGGTCATCCTTGGATTTAAAGAAGAATAAGGATCTTGAAAGATAATTTGAACCTCTTTTCTAAATCCCCTAAGCTCATCCCCATTCATTTTTACAACATCAACACCCTTATAAATGATTTCACCCTCAGTTGGTTCTTCTAAGCGTATAATTGTACGACCAATTGTTGTTTTTCCACAACCACTTTCTCCAACTAACCCAAGAGTTTCCCCAGGGTAAACATCAAAACTTACATTGTTTACAGCTTTTACATAGTTACTAATTCCTCCAAAAAACCCTCCTTTTATTGGAAAAAAAGTTTTTAGATTTTTAATTTTTAAGAGTGGATTTTTCTTGAAAATTTCCGCTTGCTTTTCAACTCTAGTTTTTTTAGAAACAACCAAACCCTTAGTAAATTCTTTTACTGAAACATTATTATCTATTATATTTCCTTTTTGATCGGTTTGCATAAAATCAGAAACAGTTGGTAAAAAAGTATATCTTTTATCTAGAGGAGGCCGGCAAGCTAGAAGGCCTTTTGTATATGGATGTTTAGGGTTTTTAAAAATATCCCAAACACTTCCTTGTTCAACGATTTTTCCTTTATACATAACAACTACTTTATCGGCCAACTCAGCAATAACACCTAAATCATGGGTTATAAAAATAATACCCATATTATGTTCAGCTTGTAATTTTTGCATTAGCTGTAAAATTGTTTTTTGTACTGTTACATCTAAAGCTGTGGTCGGTTCATCTGCAATTAATACAGACGGCTGACAACTCATAGCCATTGCAATCATAACTCTTTGTTTTTGTCCTCCCGAAATCTGATGGGGATATGTGTTAAAAATTCTTTCAGGATCAGGCAACTGAACTTTTTTAAACAAGTCTAACGTTAATAATTTGGCTTCAGAATGGTTTAATTTTTGATGAAGTATTATTGCTTCCATTACTTGATCTCCACATGTGAATACAGGATTTAAGGACGTCATGGGCTCTTGGAAAATCATAGCAATTTCATTCCCCCTAAACTTACGCATTTCCTCCTCTGAAATGTCTAGTAAATTAGTAGTCACATTATTTTTTTGGTGATAAATAATTTCTCCTCCACTAATAATGCCTGGAGGATTAGGAACCAGCCTCATTGCAGAAAGAGAAGTAACTGATTTACCAGAACCTGACTCGCCAACAATACCAATCGTCTCCCCTTTATTTAGGGTAAAACTTATATCGTTTACAGCTTTCACCCTAACCCCCTCTGTATCAAACTCTGTTACAAGGTTTTTAAATTCTAATAATATATCTTTCATATTCCGCAGATTTTTTGTGTTGTTAAAAATATAATTTTTTATGTAAAATACAGATTTTGTTTTGTGATTAATTTTTAACTTTGGTAATATTAAAAAAGGAATTCATGAGGATGTAATAAATCAAAAAATTTCCATTTCAAATAATCTTACTAAATTTCTTTTTAGTTTTTGTTTAACTTCTTCAACATCTATTTTATATCCCTTTTCTTTTTCTAATGAAGTAACATTTTTATCTACTATACCACAAGGTACAATATTATTAAAATAAGATAAATCAGGATTAATATTAAAGGCAAAACCATGCATAGTTACCCACCTACTACTCTTTACACCAAAGGCGCATATTTTTCTAGCGTTTTTTGTCCCAACATCAAACCAAACTCCAGTCTCCCCTTTTGACCTCTCCGCTTCAAGGCCATATTCCTTTAGGGTGAGAATAATAGATTCTTCAAGAAGCCTTAAATATTTATGAATGTCTGTAAAAAAGTTGTCCAAATCCAAAATTGGATAGCCAACAATTTGTCCAGGACCATGATAGGTAATATCTCCACCTCTATTAATTTTATAAAAAGTTGCCCCCCTGATTTTTAGATAATCTTCATTTACCAAAAGGTTTTTTTCATCACCACTTTTGCCTAACGTATAGACATGAGGGTGTTCACAGAAAATCAAATGATTTTTGGTAGCAACTTTTTCACCCTCCTTTCGATTGGATGATTTTACCGTTAATATTTCTGCAAAAAGATCTTCTTGAAAGTCCCAACATTTTTTGTAATCAATCAGCCCTAAATCTTTAAATGAAACTTTTTTATTCATTATACTTTTTCCAACTCTCTTTTCAAAAAATTAATTACATCTATCTCAATTGCATCAACATTATTCATTTCGGATAAGTACCAGCTCACCCAATCCCCAAGGTTGATATGGTAAAGCGAATTTTCAATTAAAGAATTTCCTTTGCTCCAGATTACGGAGATATTATCTGTGTATTCTGAAATCACTTTTTTATTAATATCCATTCTTATTTGATTACGGACATAGTCTGATTTATTACGTAAATAAACAACAGATAAATCTTCAATATTTGTACGCCAACCTAATAGTTCGTTATGATTCATTTCAGGAACAACATGGTGCCAGCACAACATTTTACTATTTTCATTTAACTGCTGACGAAAACGAACAGCCACTCCCTCAAAGCCATTTGCCACATAAATAACGGGAGTTTGTTTGTACATTTTTTTAGCCAAATTCATTGCCTGATTTTGAATATTATTTTTTTCAGTATTAAGTAACTCTATTGCGTTATTAAAATCAGACTTAAAAGAATCATCAATAATTCTGTAATGGTTTAGCATGAAAAATAACTCAGTAAATGCATAACCAAACATAGCTCTTGGCGGTTGATTTCCTGGGATAGTTATTTTGTTGTAGTTATATTCTTCAGCGATAGCTTTTAATTTCCCTCCTGAAGTAATTACTGCAATTTCCGCCCCTCTTGCTTGGCATTTTTCTAAAGCGTAAAGAGTTTCTTCTGTATTTCCAGAATAAGAGCTTGCAATAACAAGGGTGTCCTCATTTACAAAATTAGGAATACTGTAATCTTTTGTTGTTGCAATAGGGATATTTACTTTTGATGAAACAATATCACTTGCAATTGTTCCGCCAATTCCAGAGCCTCCTAAACCACAAATCAAAACATGTCTGATTTCTTTAGCGTATGAATTTAAACTTGTATTGTTTGCAATTTCAATTGCATCTGATAAGTGATCGGTAAAATCATTGATATAATCGTTCATTTTCATCATAACTATTTTTTATACATTGATATTAAAAACTGGCTGTTAAAAGAAGTCGAAAATACGAAATAATAGGATAATAGAATTTCTATCTTTGCAAAAAAGGTATAGTATGACAAGAGAGCTTTCAGAACAGGAAATTGTAAGAAGAGAATCCTTAACAAAATTAAGGCAATTAGGAGTAAATCCTTATCCTGCAGAAATGTTTAATGTAAACTCAACATCAAAACAAATTAAGGAAAACTACAAAGATGGAGACGAAATGGAGGTTGTGCTTGCTGGGAGATTGATGAGTAGAAGGATTATGGGAAAGGCTTCTTTTGCTGAACTTCAAGATAGTGATGGAAAAATTCAGATTTATGTCAATAGGGATGAAGTTTGTGAAGGAGAAGATAAAAAAATGTACAATACAGTTTTCAAAAAATTATTGGATATTGGCGATATTTTAGGTATAAAAGGAGTTGTTTTTATTACAAAGGTTGGCGAGATTTCTGTAAAAGTGAAAGAAATTACTGTGCTAACAAAATCATTACGACCTTTGCCATTGCCAAAAGTAGATTCTGATGGAAATTTGCATGATGCCTTTACAGACCATGAAAAAAGATACAGACAAAGGTATGTAGATTTGGTAGTAAATCCTGAAGTGAAAGATGCTTTTATTAAAAGAACTCAACTCACAAATTCTATGCGTAATTTTTTAAATAAAAAAGAATATTTGGAAGTTGAGACTCCAATTTTACAACCACTTTATGGAGGAGCTGCTGCTCGTCCGTTCAAAACACATCATAACACGCTGGACATGGAACTTTACCTTAGAATTGCAAACGAACTTTATTTAAAAAGATTAGTTGTTGGTGGTTTTGATGGGGTATATGAGTTTTCAAAAGATTTTAGAAATGAGGGAATGAGTAGGTTTCATAATCCTGAATTCACACAAATGGAATTATATGTTGCTTATAAGGATTATGCTTGGATGATGGATTTAGTGGAGGAAATGGTAGAAAAAATTGCTATGGATTTACACGGGAAAACAGAAGTTCAGGTGGGGGATAATTTAATCAACTTTAAAAGACCATGGAAGCGTTATACTATGTATGAAGCTATTGAGTATTTCACGGGAATTGATATTTCAAAAATGGATGAAACTACTATGGTTAAAACAGCTAAAAAATTAGGTGTTGAGGTAGATAAAAGTATGGGGAGAGGAAAATTAATTGATGAAATATTTAGCGAAAAATGTGAAGGACAATTAATACAACCAACTTTTATTACAGATTATCCTGTGGAAATGTCACCTCTTGCTAAAAAACACAGAAAAGAAGAGGGCTTGGTAGAGCGTTTTGAAGGCTTCTGTAATCGGAAAGAAATATGTAATGCTTTTTCAGAACTTAACGATCCTATTGATCAAAGAATTCGATTTGAAGAGCAGTTGGAATTAGGAAAAAGGGGGGATGAAGAGGCTATGCTGTTAGATGAAGATTTTTTAACAGCAATTGAATATGGAAT